>Ga0207969_100026_pt1 | contig 114171 bp, 91 predicted proteins | sample LakWasMet25_LOW6_2_FD_183869 | JGI IMG/M metagenome (GOLD analysis project Ga0207969, IMG submission 183869) | Freshwater sediment methanotrophic microbial communities from Lake Washington under simulated oxygen tension - Sediment Metagenome... | ecosystem: Environmental > Aquatic > Freshwater >...
TCGACGTCAACCCGCTGCGCTCCGCCGGGGCGCTGTGGTTCACCGACGGCGTGGCGCTCACGAAGATCGGGGCGACCTACCCCCTCTCCCAGACGCAGGACCACTTCCGCATGGAGGGGCGTCCGATGGCGGTCGAGGCCACGCTGGCGGAGTTCAACGAGACGCCGAACTTCGCCGCTCGTCGCTCGCCGACGCCCCGCACGCTGCCGCTCTGGCGCGAGGTGGACTACAGCACCGGCTACCGCTGGGGCATGACCATCGACCTGGCGACCTGCACGGGCTGCAGTACCTGCGTCGTCGCCTGCCAGTCGGAGAACAACATCCCCGTCGTCGGCAAGGAGCAGGTCTCCCGCGGGCGCGAGATGCACTGGCTGCGCATCGACCGCTACTTCGTGAGCCCGAAGGCGCACGGCAGCGACCGCGACGCCGAGGCGACGAGCGACCCGGCGGTAGCCTTCCAGCCGCTGGCCTGCGTGCAGTGTGAAGAGGCGCCCTGCGAGAACGTGTGCCCGGTGAACGCCACGGTGCACAGCCCCGAGGGCCTCAACGACATGTCGTACAACCGCTGCATCGGCACGCGGTACTGCGCCAACAACTGCCCGTACAAGGTGCGCCGCTTCAACTACCTGAACTGGCACAACGACGGGGTCTACCAGCCCGAGGACGCCGACGTCCCGGAGACGGTGCGCATGCAGATGAACCCCAACGTCACGGTGCGCTTCCGCGGCGTGATGGAGAAGTGCACGTACTGCGTGCAGCGCATCCAGGGCCGGAAGATCGAGGCGCGGCGCGCGGACAACGGCCGAGGTCGGCACATCCGCGACGGCGAGCTGATGACCGCGTGCCAGCAGGCGTGCCCTGCGGACGCGATCGTGTTTGGTGACCTCAATGACCGCGAGAGCCGCATCGCGCACCTGCACCGCGACGACCGGCGCTACGCGCTGCTCGGGGAGATCGGCACGCAGCCGCGAACCCTGTACCTCGCCAAGATCCGCAATCCGAACCCGGAGATGCTCGGATGAGCTTCGACGCACCGATCAAGGCCATTGGCGAGAAGGACCTCGTCGCCCCGAAGAGCACCTTCAAGTCCATCACCGAGGCTGTGAGCCGGGTGACGGAGAACCCTGCGCCCAAGGGCTGGTGGATCGCCTTCCTCACGGCGTTCTCCTTCACCGGCGTGCTGCTCGGGTCCATCGGGTACCTGTTCTGGCGCGGCGTCGGCGTCTGGGGAAATAACTCCCCGGTCGCGTGGGCCTGGGACATCACCAACTTCGTCTGGTGGGTCGGCATCGGCCACGCGGGGACCCTCATCTCCGCGGTGCTGTTCCTCTTCCGTCAGAAGTGGCGCACGTCGATCAACCGCTTCGCGGAGGCGATGACCATCTTCGCGGTCATCTGCGCCCTCATCTTCCCGGGCATCCACGTCGGCCGTATCTGGCACGCGTACTACCTGGCGCCGATCCCCAACCAGATGGGCATCTGGCCCAACTTCAAGAGCCCGCTCCTCTGGGACGTGTTCGCCGTGAGCACCTACTTCACGGTGTCGCTGCTCTTCTGGTTCGTCGGCCTCGTCCCCGACCTCGCGACCCTGCGCGACCGCGCGAAGAACAACCTTCGCCGGATGGTGTACGGCTTCCTCGCCCTCGGCTGGCGCGGCTCCAACCGTCACTGGCAGAACTACGAGCGCGCCTACATGATCCTGGCGGCGCTCTCCACCCCCCTCGTGCTCTCGGTGCACTCGGTGGTGTCCTTCGACTTCGCCACCTCCGTCGAGCCCGGCTGGCACACGACGATCTTCCCGCCGTACTTCGTCGCGGGCGCCGTGTTCTCGGGCTTCGCGATGGTGATGACGCTCCTGCTCATCGCGCGCTCGGTGTTCAAGCTCACCGACCTGGTCACGATGACCCACGTCGAGCTGATGAACAAGATCATGCTCGCGACGGGTTCGCTCGTTGGCTACGCGTACGCGATGGAGTTCTTCGTCGCCTGGTACTCGGGCAACGAGTACGAGCGCTACGTCTTCATCAACCGCGCGACCGGCCCGTACGCCTGGGCGTACTGGATCATGATCACCTGCAACGTGATCTCGCCGCAGCTCTTCTGGTCGAAGCGCCTGCGCACGAACATCCCGCTCAGCTTCGTCGTGTCGATCTTCATCAACATCGGCATGTGGTTCGAGCGCTTCGTGATCATCGTGACGTCGCTGCACCGGGACTTCATCCCGAGCTCGTGGGGCTACTTCCACCCGACGCTCATCGACATCACCACCTACATGGGCTCGCTGGGCCTGTTCTTCACGCTGTTCCTGCTCTTCCTCCGCTGGGTTCCGATGATCGCCATCGCCGAGCTGAAGAGCATCCTCCCGGAGGCTGATCCGCACTTCGGCGAGCACCACGACGAGGCCCACGAGGGCGACAGCCACGGCGAGCCCGCGCTCGCGACCAGCGCGGAGGGGCACTGAACCTATGTCCGTCGAGATCACCACGGTGAGCGTCCCGGAGGGCAGGCCCGCGCTGCTCCTCGCGGAGTACGAGACCCCCGCGGCCTGCATGAAGGCCGCCGCGAAGCTCCGCGACGCGGGCTTCACGAAGTTCGACACCCACACCCCCTTCCCGATCCACGGAATGGACGGGGCCATGGGGATGAAGGACTCCAGGCTCGGCTGGATCGTCCTGGTGATGGGCATCACCGGCCTCATGACCGGCATCGCCCTCATCACCTACGCCAACGGCATCGCCTACCCGATCATCGTCGGCGGCAAGCCCGCGATCTCGATCCCCAGCTATGTGCCGGTGTGCTTCGAGCTGACCATCCTGCTCTCCGCCTTCGGCGCGGTCTTCGGGATGTTCGGCCTCAACAAGCTGCCCCGGCACCACCACCCGGTCTTCGAGAGCGACCGCTTCAAGGCGGCGACGGACGACAAGTTCTTCGTGAGCGTCGAGTACGCCGACCCGAAGTTCGACGCCGACCGCACGCCCGAGCTGCTCGCGTCGACGAATCCCAACCACATCGAGATCATCGAGGACACTGAGTCGTGAGCCGCGCACTCTCCATCGCCGCGTCCCTCGCGGTCTTCGTGGTCGGCTGTCGGGGCGAGGTCTCCTCCGATGCTCCGATCACCCCGCTGCGAAACATGCACTTCCAGCAGCGCTACAACTCCCAGGCGCACAGCGCGTTCTACGGGGACGGCCGCACGATGCGCAATCCGCCGGAGGGCACCGTGGCGCGCTTCCCGGGCGGCGCCAACGTGCAGTACGCCAACTTCACCGTCGGCCACGACGAGAGCTTCCTCGAGGACGACGTCACCCTCGGCCACGAGACCGACAGCCCCACCTACGTGATGACGATCCCCGATCGGGTCACGCAGGCCGCCGGCGGGCTCGAGCCGATGGTGCGCCGCGGCCAGCAGCGCTACGGCATCTACTGCACCCCGTGCCACGGGGGAGTGGGTGACGGTCGCGGGCTGGTGTACCTCCGGAGCCAGGGGCCCGACGGTCCGCGCTACGCGTACCCGCAGCCGGCCAACCTTCACGACGACCGCATCCGTCACATCCCCGATGGGCAGCTCTACGCGACCATCGCCAACGGAGTGCGCAACATGCCTGGCTACGCCGCGCAGATTCCCGTGAGCGACCGCTGGGCGATCGTCTCATACGTGCGCGCTCTCCAGCTCAGCCAGATCAACACCGGAGCCACGCCGTGAGCGCCGCCACCAACGACAAGACTGACTTTCGGACCACGGGAACCTCCTGGGCCAGCGCGTGGAAGATCGCCGCGGGCGTCGGCGTCCTCGGGCTCGCGGGCGCGGGCGCGGGCTTCGCGGCGGACGTGCAGCGCTTCGCGTTCTCGTACCTCTTCGCGTTCGTCGTCTTCCTGACCATCGCGATCGGCGCGACCTTCTTCGTGCTGCTGCAGCACCTCACGAACGCCGGGTGGAGCGTCACGATCCGACGCACTTCCGAGTTCTTCATGAGCGCGCTGCCGATCTTCGCGCTGCTCTTCCTCCCGATCCTGGCCAACCTCGATCACCTTCTCCCATGGTGGAGCCCCGACCACGGCGCTCACGCCGCGCACCAGACGGCGACGCAGTCCCCGGAGCACGGGCACACGGCTCCGGTCGCGCACGCTGAGCACGACGCGCCCGCGGCCCCTGCGGTCGCGCACGTCCCCGGCGCGCCGGGTCACCGGATGACCGACGAGGAGATCGAGCACTCGCTCCACGCGCAGGTGATGGCGTCGAAGGACTGGTACCTGAGCCACCGCTTCTTCTACTTCCGCGTGGTGGTCTACTTCCTCTTCTGGACGCTCCTGACGATGAAGCTGTTTCGCAACAGCACCCTCCAGGACACCACGAAGGACCTCAAGCTCACCGCGAGCTCCCAGGGGATGGCCCCGGCCGCCACCTTCGGCCTCGCGCTGACCACGACCTTCGCGGCCTTCGACTGGATCATGTCGCTGCTCCCGAACTGGTACTCGACCATCTTCGGGGTGCAGATCTTCTCCACCACGATGGTGGCGATCTTCTCGGTGCTCGTGCTCATGGCCTACGCGATGCGGGCCTCCGGGGTGAGCGGCAACGCGATCACCACCGAGCACTTCCACGACCTCGGCAAGCTGCTCTTCGGGTTCAACGTCTTCTGGGCGTACATCTCGTTCTCGCAGTTCTTCCTCATCTGGTACGCGAGCATCCCCGAGGAGACGGTGTTCTTCCACCTCCGCTGGAGCAACGGGCCGTGGAAGTCCGTCAGCCTGGCGATCCTCTTCCTGCACTTCGTCCTGCCCTTCGCGCTGCTGCTCTCGCGCAACACGAAGCGCTACGCCGGGCAGAAGGTGCTAGTGCTCGCGGCCGGGCTCCTCCTGTTCATGCACGTCGTCGAGATGTACTGGCTGGTGATGCCGAACTACGCCGCGGCGAAGAACATCGGCCCGCAGCTCTCCGAGGCCCTCGCGCCCCACTGGATGGACATCGCGTGCCTGCTCGGGGTCGGCGGCGTCTACCTGGCCGCGGTCTTCTTCCGTATGTCGCAGCACCCGGTGGTGCCTGTGGGCGACCCGCGCTTCGCTCGCTCCAAGCGCTTCGAGAACGTCTGACAAGGATCTGAAGGATCATGGCCGTCGACAAGACCGAACCACCGATCAAGGTCATCGTCACCGTCGGAGCAATCTCCCTCGGCGTCCTGGTGGCGATGCGAATGTTCTTCGTCTCGTACTTCAACGACTCCTACGAGGCTCGCAGCCGCGCGCACATCGACACGATGCTGCGCGGGGGCTCGTACCTCTACACCGCGGGTCGGGTTCACGCCGACGACGCCCGTCGGCTCAGCGGGCTCCCGGCCGCGATGGCCGCCGTGGCCCAGGGGCAGCGCCCCGGCGCGATCAGTCCGACCGCCTCGGCCGACCTCGCGCCGCTGCAGGGATGGACCCTCATGCCGCTCGAGGTGCCCCGTCCCGCTCCTGCTCCCGCGGCTCCCGCTCCGGCGGCTCCCGCTCCGGTCGCGGCTCCCGCTCCGGTCGCGGCTCCCGCTCCGGTCGCGGCTCCCGCTCCGGCGGCCGCGGCTCCTGCTCACCCTGCGGCTGCTCCGGGAGCGCACTGAGAACCGAATGAGCCCTCGCGTCTCCGCATGGTCGTTGCTCCTGTGCTCTGCGCTCGCGATGTTCTCGCGTAGCGCGGACGCGCAGGTGAACGTCCTCCCGCGGGAGATGCAGAACATCGGCGTCATCGAGCATCTCAACGGGCAGGTGCCCGGCGACACGACCTTCCTCGACGAGAACGGCCAGCCCGTTCGGCTCGGGCAGTACTTCGACGGTCGCCGACCGGTGGTGCTCAACCTCGCGTACTCGCGCTGCGCCACGCTCTGCAACATGGTGCTCAACGCCGCGGTGCGGGGCCTCCAGGAGACCACCTGGAGCGTGGGCGAGGAGTTCGTCGCGGTCACGATCAGCATCGACCCGCGAGAGACCCCGCGCGTGGCCAACGAGCGTCGGGGGAGGGTGCTCGCCCAGTACAACCGCCCCTCCGCGGCGCGCGGCTGGCACTTCCTCACCGGCTCGGAGTCGCAGATCCGGCGGGTCGCCGACGCGGTGGGCTTCCAGTATCGCTATGACCGCGCCCAGGATCAGTACGCGCACCCCGCGGTGACGATGCTGCTGACCCCGGACGGCAAGGTCGCTCGCTACCTCTACGGCATCCAGTACAAGCCGACGGACGTGCGGGTCGGGCTGCTCGAGGCCTCGCAGGGGCGCTCCATCAGCACTGTCGAGCGGCTTATCCTCTATTGTTATCACTACGACCCGCAGGGTCAGGGCTACGTGCTCTGGGCGATGCGGGTGATGCGGCTCGGCGGCGTGGTGACGCTGCTGGTGTTTGGTTCGTTTCTCTCTGTGATGTGGCTGCGTGAGCGTCGACGGCGCTCTCCCGGGCCGCATCCCCCCGCGGCGCCCACCGGCGCGGCGACCTGAGATGGTTTTCCACCGACAGCACGAACAGACCTGAGAAGGCTTCTGCGATGAACAGCACCGATTTGATGAAGCAGCTCCCCGCCCAGTGGTCGACCTTCGGCCCGGGCTTCGACTGGCTGTTCTATTTCCTCTACTGGATGAGCGTGGTCCTCTTCGTGGGGATCATCGGCACGGCCGTGTACTTCGTCGTGAAGTACCGCCGTCGCCCCGGCGTGAAGGCCGAGCCCACCGGGCACAACCTGGTGATGGAGCTCGCCTGGACGGTCGCCCCGGTGGTGCTGCTGGTGATGCTCTTCCACTGGGGCTTCTCCGGCTACATCAGCCTCACCTCGCCGCCCCCGGACGCGCTCGACATCCGAGTGCGCGCCCGCAAGTGGTCGTGGGACTTCGAGTACCCCAACGGCGGCCACTCGCAGAACGACGTCACCGTCCCGATCAACCGCCCGGTGCGCTTCGTGATGTCCTCCGAAGACGTCATCCACTCGATGTTCGTCCCGGCCTTCCGGGTGAAGCGCGACGCGGTGCCGGGCATGTACTCGACGCTCTGGTTCCAGGCGACGCACACCGGAGACACGCGCTTCTACTGCGCGGAGTACTGCGGCGCGGCGGACGAGCCGGTGACCCAGGCCGACGGCTCGACCCGTGAGACGGGGCACTTCTCCATGGGCGGCCTCGTGCACATCGTCCCGCAGTCCGCGTGGGCGGGCTACCTCGAGTCCATTCTGCGCGCGCCCTCGCACGCCGACGGCCGCGAGTTCACGCCCGCCGAGTGGGGCGAGCAGCTCTACACGCAGCAGAACTGCAACACCTGTCACTCGGTCAACGGCACCCCGATGACCGGCCCGACCTGGCAGCATCTCTTCGGTCAGCAGGTGCCCCTCGCGGACGGCACGCGCGTGCTGGCCGATGAGAACTTCCTCCGCCGGTCGATCCTGGAACCCAACGCGCAAGTGGTTCAGGGCTTCGGTCCGATCATGCCCTCGTACCAGGGCTCGCTGACCGACCGGCAGCTCGACGCGATTATCGCCTACATCCGAACGCTGCGCTGAAGGCCACGAAGTCCTGCAGGGAGTTTCGAGGAAACCGAATATGGCAACCGAAGTAGCAAATGCTCCCTCGCACCACGAGGGGCCTGATCCGAACGAGAACTACCTGAAGGCCGGCAGGGGCATCTGGTCGTGGATGACGACCCTCGATCACAAGCGCATCGGGGTGATGTACCTGGTCGCGGTGATCCTGGCCTTCTTCATGGGCGGCATGTTCGCGCTGCTCATCCGCCTCGAGCTGCTGACCCCCGGGCGCACCATCATGGGCGCGGCCACCTACAACCGGGTGTTCACGCTCCACGGCGCGATCATGGTGTTCCTCTTCATCATCCCGAGCATCCCGGCGGCGTTGGGCAACTTCATCCTGCCCATCATGCTCGGCGCGAAGGACGTGGCGTTCCCGCGGCTCAACCTCATGAGCTTCTACGTCTACGTCGTCGGCGCGGTGTTCTGCCTCTTCAGCATCGTGTCCGGCGCCATCGACACCGGGTGGACCTTCTACACGCCGTACAGCACCACCAGCTCATCGAGCGTGGTGTCGATGACCCTCGGGGTGTTCATCCTCGGCTTCTCGAGCATCCTCACCGGCCTCAACTTCATCGTCACGATCCACAAGCTCCGCGCCCCCGGCATGCACTGGCGCCGCCTGCCCCTCTTCATCTGGGGCATGTACGCGACCTCGATCATGCAGGTGCTCGCGACGCCGGTGCTCGCCATCACCCTGGCGCTCCTCGCCATGGAGAAGCTCCTCGGCCTCGGCATCTTCGACGCCTCCCTCGGCGGCGACCCGGTGCTCTTCCAGCACTTCTTCTGGTTCTACTCGCACCCCGCGGTCTACATCATGATCGTGCCGGGCATGGCGGTGGTCAGCGAGCTCTTCGCGACCTTCTCCCGCCGCGCGGTCTTCGGCTACTTCGCCATCGCGATGAGCTCCCTGGGCCTGGCCCTGCTGGGCTTCCTTGTGTGGGGCCATCACATGTTCACCAGCGGCCAGTCCGAGTTCGCCACGATGGTGTTCTCCGGGCTGACCATGCTCGTCGCCATCCCTTCGGGCGTGAAGACCTTCAACTGGACGGCGACCCTCTACAAGGGCTCCATCTGGCTCACCACCCCGATGCTCTACGCCCTGGCCTTCCTGGTGCAGTTCGCCATCGGCGGTCTCACCGGGCTCTTCCTCGGCGTGCTCTCCATCGACATCCACCTCCATGACACGTACTTCGTGGTCGCCCACTTCCACTACGTGATGATGGGCGGCACCGTGATGGGCTTCGTCGGAGGCCTGCTCTACTGGTGGCCGAAGATCACCGGCAAGCTCTACAACGAGACCGCCGCCAAGGTGTCCTGGGCCTTCGTGTTCGCCGGCTTCAACGCCGTGTTCATCGCCCAGTTCATCATGGGATCGCGCGGCATGCCGCGTCGCTACTACGACTACGTCCCGGAGTTCCGCCCGTACCACGCGTTCTCGACCTACGGGTCGTGGATCCTGGCGGTGGGCTTCTTCATCCTCGCCGGCGTGCTGATCCAGTCGCTGCGCAAGGGCGCCAAGGCGCCCCCCAACCCCTGGGGCTCCGCCGGCTTCGAGTGGAACACCGCGTCGCCGCCGATCTTCTCGAACTTCGCCGAGACGCCGGTGATCACCCGCGGTCCGTACGACTATCACGAGGCGACCGAGGAGGAGCTGTTCGACGGCTTCCCCGAAGACTTCAAGAAGACCGAGTCCTGAGCGAGGCGCCTACGCCTCCGGCCAACGATCACTCGTAGAGAGACCAGCGATGAGCAGCGCCACCACCACCGACGCCTCCCACGCCGCCCCCGCGGGCGAGCACGGGCACGGGCATCAGTACCCCTTCCTCGCGCATCACTTCGATACGCCAGTCCATCAGTTCGACTCCGCCAAGCTGGGGATGTGGATCTTCATCGCCACGGAGATCCTGATGTTCGGCGGGCTCTTTGTGGCCTACGGCATCTTCCGGGGCCAGGAGCCCGAGATGTTCCGCATGGCGCACGAGCGCCTCGACCGGATCATGGGCGCGGTCAACACCGTCGTGCTGCTCTTCAGCTCGCTCACGGCGGCGCTGGCAGTGCGGCAGTCCCAGGTCGGCGACCGCAAGGGCACCACCCGCTGGCTGGTGATCACGCTTCTCTGCGCGGTCATCTTCCTCGTGGTGAAGTTCTTCGAGTACCAGCACAAGTTCCACGACGGGCTGCTGCCGGGGCACTACTTCCAGGCGCACCTTCAGCAGTTCGCGCACAACGGGCACGTGCTGCCGCAGCGCGCGCACATGTTCTTCGCGCTCTACTTCATGATGACGGGGCTGCACGGCGTCCACGTCCTCATCGGCATGGGCGTGCTGTCCTGGGTGCTCAAGCAGAACCTCGACGGCAAGATCTCCAAGCAGTTCTTCACCCCGGTCGAGATCGGCGCGCTGTACTGGCACCTCGTCGACCTCGTCTGGATCTACCTCTTCCCGTTGCTGTACCTGGTGGGATGATGAGCACCGCGACCTCCGAGCACACGTCCGACCACGCGCACGCGGATGACCACGACAACGGCGAGGTGCACGCGCACGTCTCCTCGCCGCTGTTCATGATCGCCATCTTCTCGGCGCTCATCGTCCTCACGGTCATCACCGTGGCCGTCTCCTATGTCGACCTCGGCGCCGCCAACACCCTCGTCGCGATGATCATCGCGACGGCGAAGGCCTCCCTGGTGGCGACGTTCTTCATGCACCTGAAGGGCGACAAGGCGATCCACACGATCATCCTCCTCGGCGCGGTGCTCTTCCTCGGCATCTTCCTGGGGCTGTCCAACGACGACCTCACGACGCGCACCAGGGTCGACATCGACAACGGCGCGCGCGTGCTCGAGCGCACCGGCGCCGCCGCTCCGGGCGGCATGCCCGCCTACACCCCGCCGGCCCCCGCGGCTGGCGCCGCTCCCGCGGCGGGCGCTGCCGGACACCACTGATTGTCTCCGAGGGGGCTCAGGCTCGTCGCGCTCGTCGCCGCGCTCCTCAGCCCCGCCTGCCGTCGCAAGCACCTCCCCGTCAGCTCCGTCCCCCAGCTCCCGTACCCCCAGTGCGGCGCCGCCCCGCTCCCCGCGGGTGAGGTGATCGCCGAGGGGCACCTGCGCTCTGGGCCCTTCTCCGTCGAGCAGCTCGTCAGCGAGCGCTTCTCGCTGCGACAGCGCGACTGCCTCTACACGGTGACCGTGCGCCAGGAGTGGCCTCGCGGCATCGCCGACGTGGAGGTCGTCTACGACCGGGCGTGGCTCCCGCTGCGCGCCTGGAGGCGCCTCACCGTCCCGGGCGCGCCCCGTCCCGATGGCATGGCGGACATCCGACGGTACGAGCTGCGCACCCCGACCATCACCGTCACCCGGCTCCACAACGGCGCGCGGAGCTACGAGGTGCTGCGAGGCGACCGCCCCACGGTGGTGCTCGGCCCCGGGCGGGGGCTGATCACCGCGTGGATCCGACGGGCGCACCTCGGGGTGGGCGATCGAGTGCGCGAGGTGGCGCTCGACATCCGCGGCTCGCTGGAGGTGGTGCGACCGGTCGTGCTGCGCCGCGAGCCCGATCAATACATGGCCGAGTATGGCCGCGCCCTCCGGGTGTACACCGTGTACGGCCGCGAAAGCGTGTTCGCCGACGAGCACGACGTGGTCGTCGGGGACGTCGCGGGGCTCCGACAGGACGCCGTGCTGCGCATCCCCGCCCCGCCGGCGCTGCCGCTCTACGGAGCGCCGGACCCGGTCAATACCCCGTAGCCGAGGCACGCCGCGGGGTCGGGCGGCGCAGGGGTCACGCCGGTGCCGTCGAGCCGCCACGGGCTGACGCAGCGGGCGCGGCGTGCAAAGCCTGCGGCGTCGCCCTCGTAGGGCGCGACGAGCCAGACCCACGCCTGGGTGGCCATCCCGGAGACCACCAGGTGGCGTCCATCGGGGCTCCAGCGGATGGCAGTGGGAACGTCGGGGAAGGGCGGCGCGGCGGCCAGCAGTCGCCCCGAGGCGGGCTCCCAGACGCGGGCGATCCTGTCCGTGCCGATGATCGCGAGGAAGCCGTCGCCAGGGCGGAAGCGGAGCGCCACCACGACGCCGTCGAGGGCGTGCCACGAGCGGGTGACCGCGCCCGAGGCGAGGTCGACGAGCGACACGTCGCCGCTAGATGTCCCCAGCGCGAGGGATCGCCCGTCGGGCGACACGCTGGCGCTCGACACCATCGACACGGGGAACTCCCTGGTCACCCGGGCGCTCCCGGGATCGACGAGGAAGACCCCCGCAGGCTGAGCGCCGACGACCTCGCCCCGAGGGGTCGAGGGCAGGTCGACCAGTCGGCTCTCCGGGAGGGACCCGTCGTCGACCCGTTGCCCACGCGCGGCGTCCCAGATGGTCACCGCGCCGCTCTCTCCCAGCACGGTCGCCCGTCGGGTGGCCTCGTCGAGGCGGGCGGCGAGCACCGGGGCTCCGGTGGAGATGCGCGATCGCTCTCGACGGGGGCCGAGGTCCCAGAGGCGGAGGTCGCCATCGAAGCCGAAGGTGAGGGCCGAGGCGCCGTCGCGGCCGAAGGTCACCTCGCGCACCCGCCCCTGGTGCCCGTCGAGGCTCCCCTGGCTGGCCCCGGTCGAGGCGTCCCAGAGCGCGACAGCGCCGTCCTCCGACGAGGTCGCAAGGGTGCGCCCGTCCGGGGAGAGCGCCACGGAGCGCACCCCATGCGGGTTCGGCGCAGGGACGGTCGAGTCTGGAGCGATGGGGGGCTCAGGCTGAGGCTCGGCGGCGCCCACGGTGAAGCGAGGGGCTCCCGTGGCGACGTCCCACGCCCGCGCGGTGCCGTCGTTCGAGGCCGTGTAGAGCACGGCGCCCGAGGCGTCGAAGAGGGCGCTCCGCACCCGGGCGCGGTGGCCGATCATCCGCCGCAGAGAGCGCGAGGGCGCGAGCGACGCCACGCGGATCGACGCCGACTCGCCCGCCAGCACCAGCCTTCCGTCCTGCGCCCTCACTCCGAAGATCACTCCGTCGGCAGGGAGCGCTCCGTCGAGCTCGCCCCGCGCGGCGTCCCAGGAGCGCAGCACCCCGGCCTCGTCGGTGGTGAGAAGCCTCGCCCCGATGAACTCCGCATCGTTGGCGCTGCCGTGGTGCCCCGGGAGGGAGGCGACGCGCTCCCCGGTCCGGAGGTTCCAGACGGGGACCGCCGGGTCGACGACCGCGGCGGCCAGCAGGGAGCCCGATGGGTCGACGGTCACACGGTAGACGGCCGCGCCTCCCGCGAAGGTGCGACGAGGCTGCGCCGAGCCGAGGTCCCACGCGATGACGGCGCCGTCGTCGCCGCCGCTCACCAGGGTGTCGGAGCCCGCCCACGCGAGGCTGTTCACGTGCCCCTGGTGGCCCGAGAGCGCGGTCGGCGCGGCCATGGTGCGCGCGTCCCAGACGAGCACCCGGCCGTCGTCCCCGGTGCTCGCGAGGAGGGCGCCGTCGGGGGAGAAGCGCACGTCGCGGATCTTCGACGCGTGGGCGCCGGGCCTGATCGCCGAGATCCATGGAGGAGAGGCGATCCAGACGCGGAGGGTTCCGCCCCGGTCGCCGACCGCGAAGCGGGCGCCGTCGGGGGACCAGTCCGCGGCCTGGGAGGGCTCGCCGGTCGAGCCCGGCAGGGCGGCCAGGGGCGTCCCGTCGGAGGTGGCGTAGATCGAGGCGGCGCCGTCGCCGTTCACGCCAAGCACGAGGCGGCCGTCGGGGGAGAGGCGCCCGATGAGGGGGCCCTCGCGGGACCAGCGCGGTCGCCGAGCGGCCATGTCCCATGCCTGGAGGGAGCTTCCGAAGCCGGCGCTCAGGAGCAGCGCGCCGTCCGGGGTGAGCGCGGCCCAAAGCACGCCACCGCGCTGGGCGGGCGCGACGTCGATCAGCCCCGAGTATGCGTCGAGGGCCCGCGCCGAGAGAAAGCGCAGCGTCGGAGGACCCTCCGGACGACCCGCCCAGGAGCCCGCCAGGAGGGGCAGCGCCCTCGCCGGGTCGCCCGCGAGAAGGCTCTGCCGCGCGAGCTCCTCCAGCCCGTCGCCGAGCCGTCGCTCGGAGAGGGCCCTCGCGCTCACTGCGACCGACCGCTGCCTCGCCGCCTCGTCCCGCTCGGCGGCGATGCGACGGAAGCTGTACGCCCCGAAGGCCGCGAGCGCCGAGGCCCCGGCGAGGGCCGTGACCACCAGCGCGCGGTGACGCCGCACCCAGCGGGAGACGAGCTGCCACGGGGTGTAGTGGTGGGCGCGCACGAGCTGCCCCGCCTGGAAGCGACGGAGGTCCTCCGCGAGGCCCTGCGCCGTCGGGTAGCGGTCGGAGGGCAGCGGGGCCATCGCTCGATTCACGATCGCCACCAGCTCGGCGGGGATCTCAGGCGCCAGCTCGGAGAGCGCCTTCGGAGGGCCCTCGATGACCCGCCTCAGCACCTCGGCGGCGCCGCTCGCCTCGGCGTAGGGTCGGAGGCCGGCGAGCACGTGGTAGAGCATCGCGCCGATGGCGTAGACGTCCGCCCGCTCGTCGACGGCCTCGCCGCGAGCCTGCTCGGGAGGCATGTACGCGGGCGTCCCCATCACGGTGCCCGCCACCGTCTCGCCCTCTCCGCCATCGAGTCGTTGGGCCGACGGGAGCGCCGCGGCCTCCTCGCCGGTGGCGAGGTTGCGGGCGAGGCCCCAGTCGATCACCACGGTCTCGCCGTAGGAGCCCACCAGCACGTTCTCGGGCTTCAGGTCGCGGTGGATCACCCGCTCGCCGTGGGCGTAGGCGAGGGCGTCGGCGACGTCGATGACGTGGGGCAGCAGCGCGAGCCGCTCGCCGCCGCTCGCCGCCTCGGCCACCAGGTCTGCGAGGGTGCGGCCCTGCACCAGCTTCATGGCGTAGAAGGGCTCCGCCTCCGACCAGCGTCCGACCTCGTACACGGGGACGATCGATGGGTGCTGGAGGTTGGCCGTGACCAGCGCCTCTCGGGCGAAGCGGAGCAGCACGTCGCGCTCCGCCCTGCGCACCTCCTTGATGGCCACGATGCGCCCGGTGCGCCGGTCGAGCGCTCGGAAGATGCGCCCGAGGCCGCCTCGGGCGAACTCCTCCATCATCGCGTACATCGACCTGTCGACGGGCAGCAGCCGCTCGACCGTCGCGCCGCGGAGCTCCTCGCCGAGGGGGCGCGACCCCGTCTGGAGCAGCGTGGGGTCGACGGTCTCCGCGGAGTCCCCATCGGCGCCGCGAGTCACGGCGCAGGCTCTCCCGCCGCGTCGAGGCGCTCGTTGGCGCTGCGCAGCCTGCGGGTCAGCACCCGTAGCACCCCGGCCGCGACCTCGGGGCGCTCTCGCAGCAGGTCGGCGAAGTCATCCTGGGCGACACGGAGCAGGGTCACCGACGCGGCCGCCGTCGCGGTGGCGCTGCGGGGCGCCGGGTCGAGGAGGGCCATCTCGCCGAACACCTCGCGCTCGCCCATCGTCGCGAGGGTTCGGCCCCCTCGGGAGACCCGCACCGTGCCCTCCACCACCAGGTAGAGCGCGTCGCCGCGGTCGCCCTCGCGGAAGACCTGCTCCTCCTCGTCCACCGTGATCTCCGAGGTGATGGCCGCGAGCCCGACGAGGTCCTCGCTCGGCACCGCGGCGAACAGCTCGATGCCCTTCAGGAACAGCACCTTCTCCGCCGTGGTGATCATGGGTCCTCTGTGTTCGGGGTGGTCGATGCGCGCCAGGGCGTCCTCGGCGGTCTCCCGCACGACCGCCCTCGGGTCCCTGGCGAGGGCGCGGAGCCTCGGCCGGGCGGAGAGCACCTCCGCGGCGCCCGCATAGTACGCGGCGCAGGCGACCATCCATGCGCTCCTGTCGTCGAGCAGCGCCTCCACCCAGGCCTCTCGGGTGCGCGCCGGCAGCTTCAGCCTACGGGCGACGGCTGCGAGGCGAGGCCCCCTCGGAGACTCCTCGATCAGCGACACCACCAGGGCCTTGAGCGGGCCGAGGGAGCGAGGCCAGTCGCCGGAGTCCAGGAGCTCGACGGCGTTGGCGCGACGCACCGGGTCGGGATCATCGAGGTTGGCCCGCACCGTCGCCGCATCGAGCCCCGGGTGGAGCGCGCCGAGCAGGTGGAAGACCCGGTCGCGCGCCCGCTCGCTGCGCTCCCTCAGGGCGCGGGAGATCAGCGCCGCGGGGCCCTCCAGGTCGGCGGGGCGGTAGGGCACCGGAGCCCTCGTCCCGTCGGTTCGAAGGGCTGACTCGTCTCGCCCGAGGCCTTCGGCGGCCGCCATCGCCCCGAAGGCCCGAGCGAGCTCCGCCTCGCAGGCCGCGACCAGCGTAGCCACGGGGAGCTCGACCTCGGGGACCGCGGCGCGGGCGCGCTCGAGGGCCTCGCAGGCGGCGTCGCGGGCGGCCTCGTCGTCGTGGCTCAGCGCGCCCACGACCGCGCCCAGCGCGGTGGTCGTCCCCAGGGCGCCGAGCGCGCGGATCGCGGCGGATCGCAGCGCTGGCGAGGAGAGCGCCTCGAGGAGCGCGGGCTCCGCAGGGGGGCCCACGGCCGCGGCGGCCTCCGCGGCGCGCCTCGCCTCGCGACGGTCTGCGAAGCGGAGCACCAGCGCAGGGAGCAGCGCGGGGTCGGCCGCGCGTCGGGCGATCTCCAGCCCGAGGGAGCGGGCCTCGCGACGCGGGTCGGCGAGGAGCGCGCTCGCCCTGGCCACGACCCTGGCGCGGTCGTCGGCGTCTCCGTGGCTGTGAAGCGACTCGGCCGCGGCGGCGACGAGCAGGGGCTCCGCGGCGTCGAGGAGGGCGGAGACCCGGCCGAGCTGCGAGGGCCTGGCGGCGCGGGCGGCCGCGGCCCTGACGCTGGTGTCGTCGGCGAGGGCGCGGTCGAGCTCGGCGTCGCTGAGCCCGCAGGGAGCGAGGCAGGTGAGGGCGCCCGCTCGGATCGCGGCGTCGGGGTGCCCGGCGAGGGCGCGCAGCTCGGCGTCGAGGGCGCGGGGCGCGAGGCGAGCGAGGTCGAGGGCGTGGCGCAGCGTCGAGGGGTCGGCGGAGCGAAGGGCCTCCCTCGCGGCGCGCTCTATGTCGCGGGTGACCACGTCGTCGGGGGCGCTCTCCGGGATGCGCCTTCGACGGAGCGTCTCTGCGAGCGAGCGCGCGTAGGCGGGGCGCAGTCGAAGCACCGCGACGATCCAGAGGCAGGCGGCGGCGGCGGTGACGGCGGCCAGGGGAGCGAGGGCGCTCGACGCGGCGCGGTAGGCGAGGAGCCCGGCGCCCGCGAGGGCCTCGGTGCCGGGCTTGATCACCCCGTCGATGGTGGCCTTGCGGCGACCCCGCGCGGCGGCCGGGACGGGGAGGTAGAGGAGCTGCATCGCGGCGTCGTGGAGGGTGAAGCGGAACACCTTGCCCCCTTCGCTGACGGCGGCCGCGGGGAGCGTCGGGGAGGCGAGGATGCCGAGGGCGCTCAACCCGAGGGTTCCTGGGAGGAAGAGCAGGGCGCCGGTGACCCCGAAGCGCTCGAGCACCCTCGCGGTGACGAAGAACTGGACGAAGAGGGAGACGGCGCCGATGCCGCTGGAGAGCAGCGCGAAGAAGCGCAGCATCGCGACCCGGTCGCCTGCGAAGGTCTGCACGGCGATGGTCTTGAACTGGAAATCGAGGAGGGTGGAGGCGAGCACGCCGCACGCGATCATCGGGCCGAGCAGGCGCAGGTGTCCGGCGCCGGGCGGGTCGACGTCGGTCGTTGCGCCGGCGCGAGGCGCGGGGCGGGGGGAGGCGCGGCGGGCGCCGGGGCGGCGAGCGAGCAGGGTGGAGAAGAGCGCGACGGCGAGGAGGAAGCCCGCGACGGCGAGCAGCAGGGCCTCGGCGCCGGTGCGCGTCACCAACTGGGAGATGACCGCGCCGACGGTGATGTTGGCGACGGTGCCTCCGGCGGCGATGAGGCCGAAGACGCGGCGGGCCTCGCGGGGGGAGAAGCGGTCTCCGGCGCTGGTCCAGAACTGCATCATCAGGAGGGCGCCCATCGCCTCCACGCCCACGTAGAGGGCGTAGTAGACCCAGCGATCGCCGAGGGCCCACCACGCGCCGAGCGCCAGCGACGCCAGGGCCACGGACGTCGCCCTCACCAGGAGATCGCGCCGCACCCGGTCGGCGACGCGGGCGTAGAGGAGCCCGACGAGGCTCACCGCCAGCGGCGACGCGACGTACATCAGCGGCAGGCGCGAGGGGGACTCGTGCGCGAGGAAGAGCGCGTCGCGCACCGAGCGGCCCACGAAGAAGGCCGAGACGGCGGAGTAGTTCCACGCGAAGAGGAGCGCGGCCTCTGTCCGCTGTCCGGGCCGGAGCGTCACGGCCGGGATCGTAAAGCAATCGACGATCGTCGGGCGCCGTCCCCCTTCGGGTCCGAGGAGCGCAGCTCGCAGATGCGGCACGATCGGCCGCAAGAGTGTATCAACCCGGGCCAATCCCTCACCGATGGCTCGTGAAGTGCGATGAACGGAACCCAGTCCAAGGGCGCCCAGGCGCCGGCCATGCAGCAGTACCTCCGAGAGAAGGCGCGCTACCCCGAGGCGCTGCTCTTCTTCCGGATGGGAGATTTCTACGAGCTCTTCTTCGACGACGCGCTGACCGCGGCGAAGGCGCTCGACCTCACGCTCACCTCGCGCAACAAGAACGAGGCCGACTCCATCCCGATGTGCGGCATCCCCTACCACGCCGCGCCCGCGTACATCCCGCGGCTGCTGGAGATGGGGCACAACGTGGCGGTCTGCGAACAGCTCGAAGACCCCTCCAAGGCCAAGGGGATCGTCAAGCGCGGCGTGGTGCGGGTGCTCACCCCGGCGCTGGTGCTCGACGCCGAGTCGCTCGACGCCCGCTCCAACCAGTTTCTCGCGGCGGTGGTAGCCCCGGAGAGCGGGCGGCTGTGGTCCATCGCGGCCTACGACCTCTCCACGGGCGAGCTCTTCACCAGCGAGGTGCAGGACCTCTTCGGGGTCGTGGGCGAGCTCGCGCGCCTCGACGTCCGTGAGCTCGTCTGCCCGAAGGACCACGAGGCCGCGGTGCGCGCCGAGGTGCAGATGCTCCCGAGGCTCTTCGTGCGCTCGGTGGCCCCGCTCGGGCCGCGCGAGGCGAGCGACGTGCTTGCCTCCGCCATGGGCGACGAGGCCCTCCACGCGGGCTTCGGCGAGCTGCCGGTGGGCACCCGCGTGGCGGCCGCGCTGGCGCTTCGCTACGCGATGGCCTTCCAGCCGGGGGCGGCGGTGTCGGTGCAGCGTGCGGCCAGGCTCGACGGGCGCGAGCACCTGCACGTCGACGAGACCACCCAGGGGCACCTGGAGCTGTTTCGCTCGGTGCGAGGCGACAAGAAGGGGACGCTGCTCTCGCACCTCGACGAGACCATCACCGCCATGGGCGCCCGGCGCCTTCGCACCTGGCTGGCCTTCCCCCTCCAGGACGTGAAGCGCGTGCACCGCCGCCAGGACGCCGTCGAGGCGCTGGTGGTGCACCCCGAGCTGCGGCAGGGGGTGCGCGAGTCGCTGGCGATGATCCCCGACCTGGAGCGCCTCGCGGTGCGGGCCACGATGAAGGTCGCCACGCCGCGCGACCTGGGCTCGCTGCGCGACGGGCTCCGCCGTATGCCGACGCTGCTCGCGACGCTCACCGCCAACGCGGAGGCCGCCGAGGCGCTCGGGCCGCTGCGCGCGATGGACCCCTGCGCGCCGCTCTGCGCGATGCTCGAAGGCTCGCTCGCGGACAGCCCCCCTGCGGCGCTGGAAGACGGCGGGGTGTTTCGCGCGGGCTTCGACCCCGAGCTCGACCGCTACACCTCGCTGGCGAGCAACGCGCGCGAGGTGATCCTCTCGATGGAGGCGAGGGAGCGGGCGCGGACGAAGATCACTTCACTCAAGATCAAGTTCAATGGAGTGTTCGGGTACTTCATTGAAGTGACGAAGGCCAACCTGCACCTCGTCCCGAGCGACTACCGCCGGAAGCAGACCATCGCCGGGGGGGAGCGCTTCATCACCGACGAGCTCACCTCGCTGGAGACGGAGATCCTGGAGGCCGAGGAGCGCGCCCGGGAGCTGGAGCGAGCGCGCTACGAGCAGCTCCGGGGCAAGGTCGCCGACGCGGTGGGGAGGCTCTCGAAGCTGGCCAACCAGCTCGCGGACCTCGACGCCATCGCGGCGCTGGCGGAGGTCGCGCACCGGCACGACTACACCCGGCCCATCGTCGACGAGAGCGGCGTGATCGACCTGCGCGACGCGCGGCACCCGGTGGTCGAGACCATGCTGGAGCCGGGGGCGTTCGTTCCCAATGACATCAAGCTGGAGCAGTCGGGCGCGCGGCTGCTGCTGGTCACCGGCCCCAACATGGCGGGCAAGAGCACGCTGATGCGGCAGGTGGCGCTCATCGTGCTGATGGCCCAGGCGGGGAGCTTCGTCCCGGCGCGCTCGGCCCGGGTGGGAAAGGTCGACCGGATCTTCACCCGCGTGGGCGCGAGCGACGACGTGGCCCGAGGGGCGAGCACCTTCATGGTGGAGATGCGGGAGACGGCGACCATCTTGCGGGGGGCGACGGCGCGCTCGCTGGTGCTCTTCGACGAGATCGGCCGGGGGACCAGCACCTTCGACGGGCTCGCCATCGCGTGGGCGGTGGCGGAGTACCTGCACGACGCGGTGAAGGCGAGGGCGATGTTCGCGACGCACTACCACGAGCTGTGCGCGCTGGCGGAGACGCGCTCGCACGTGGCCAACGTCAACGTGTCGGCGAGGGAGACCGGCGACGACATCGTGTTCCTTCACAAGCTGGCGGAGGGCGGGGCGAGCCGGTCTTACGGGGTGGCCGTGGCGAAGATCGCGGGGCTGCCGGAGCCGGTGCTGCTGCGCGCGAGGGCCATGCTGAAGGACCTGGAGCGCGGCGAAGGCCCGATGAAGAAGGCCCCGAAGCAGATCGGGCTCTTCGAGGAGAGGCCGGCGCCGGTGTCGAGGGAGCATCCGGTGATCGCGGCGCTGGAGGCCGTGGAGATCGACCGGATGACGCCGATGGAGTCGCTGCACCTCCTGGCGCAGTTGAAGGCGATGATCGCGGCGAAGTGAGGGCTGTGGTGGGTGTCGTCGCTCGCATCTCCGCTCTCGGTTTGAGCCTCCTGGGCTGTCGCGGGAGCGCTCGGCCCGATGCGGCGTTGGCGCTCGATGTGCCGCGCGTCGACGTCGTCGCGGAGGCTGCCGTCGATGCCCCGGTCGATGTCCCTGTGGATGTTCCTGCGCCGCCGCGGCGGGTGGTGGTGACCCTTTCGGGCGACATCATGCTTCACCGCGGGGTGCTCGCTCACTTCGACGACCACGCCGCCCAGGGGGGACTCGCCTGGTCGCTCAACTGGATCGCCTCGCTGCTCTCGCCCCGCGAGGTGGCCCTCACCTGGCTCGACTCTCCGCTCACCGACGCCTTCCGGCCGCCCTTCGCGGGCGCTCCTGGGGCGCTGGGGACGACGCGCGCGATCGGTCGCACCGTCGCCCGGGACCTCGCTCGCATCGGCCTCGACGGCGTCTGCCTCGCGACGCAGCACGCCTACGACCAGATGGGCGACGGGCTCACCGAGACCGCCGCGGCGCTGCGAGGCGCGGGCCTCGGCGTCGTCGGGACAGGCGGCTCGGAGGAGGCCGCGTGGACCCCGTGGGTGACCGAGCGCGACGGGATGCGGGTGGCCTTCCTGTGCTTCACCCAGCGGGTGCAGATGGGCGCCGGGCGCAACGCGAGCCACGCGACGGTGGCGCAGTCCATCGACGGGGCGAGGGCGGTGGCGGCGGTGACCGCGGCCCGAGCGCAGGCCGACGTGGTGGTCGCGGGCGTGCAGTGGAACCGCGCTCCGTTTCGGCCGCTGGGAGAGGACCAGCGAGCGCTGGCGAGGCAGCTCGTGGAGGCGGGGGCCGACGTGGTGGTGGGCTCCGGCGTGGTCGCCCAGGCCAGGGTCGAGCGGGTGAGCTCCCCGAGGGGCGACGCGGTGATCGCGTGGTCGATGGGCTCGATGCTCTCCAACTACGGAGCGCAGTGGAGGGGGCTCGACAACCCGTCGCCCGCCATCGAGCGGGTGCTGGTCGATCCGGCGACGAGGGACGTGGCGCTGATGAGGGCGCAGTTCGAGCGGATGGACGACGGGAGGCTGTCGCTGGTGACGCTCACCGCCAACGCGCTGTGGATGCAGCACGGGGAGGAGGGGGTGAGGGTGGTTCCGCTGAGGCTGGTGGAGACGGACCTGCGGAGGGCGAGGGCGAGGGCCGTCGGCGAGGCGCTGGGGACGGCGGTGCGGGTGAGGGAGTGAGCGCGGGGCTCACGCCCAGTAGGAGAACTCCGCGGAGGCGTCGCGCCCGACGACCCGGAGGGACTCGCGGCGGCGGTGCCACTGCGTCGCGGTCGCGATGAGCACGCAGAACCCGACGAGCGCTCCGGCCTGCAGCGCCGTCGACTCGTGGTGGAGACGCAGCCCGAGCACCCACAGCAGCCCGAAGGCGCCCGCGAGCTGGTAGGTCCATCGGCGGAACCACAGGCCGAGCGCGCCCACGAGCAGCGCGACGGGCGCCCAGACCGCGATGCCGCCGAGGCCCTGGGAGAAGCCCGCGGTGACGCTCAACGCCGCGGCTGCGAAGGTGCCGATCTCCCACCACGGGGTGCCGTCGACGCCGCCGCCGCGCCCCCACGAGGGTCGAGCCGCGGCGACCGCGAGGCTCGCGAGACAGGTCGCCACCACGGTCATCCGGAAGGGGGTCATCGTCTCGGTGGGCCAGAGCGAGTGCGCCGCCGCCATCACCGCGAAGGGGAGGCAGAAGCCCGCGACCGCGAGGGCCGGCCCGACGCGACGGGCGCGCCAGAGGGCGATGCCCACCAGGGTCGCGACGAGCGTGGTGACGCCTGCCTGCTGCGCCGTGCCCCGCAACTCCTGCGCGAGGCCCGTGAGAAACATCGCCACGCCGCCCGCGTAGGGCGCGACGCCCGCCGTCAGGATCGCCGCGGGGGCCCGACCCCACCCTCGGGCGCGGGCGAGGCTGCCCGAGAGCCCGCAGGCCACGAGCGCCGCGGCGGACGCTCCGGCGAGGCCCAGCTCGTCGTGGGCTCGACCCTCGATCAGCAGCGCGAAGCCCGGCGCCAGCACCGCGACAGTCGCCGCGAGGGCCGACACCACGGTGGTCCAGCGCAGGTCGGGGAGGCGAGCGTCGCCGGGTTGGGCCTCGCTGCGGGCGAGCGCCAGCAGCGCCTCCATCTGCTCGGCGGTGATCACTCCTCGACGGACAGCCTCGGCCATGTGGGCGTCGGACACCGGGCGTTGGGCGCGCATCGGGCGATCGTACGGCGGAGCCCGGGGAGGTGTCTCGACGGGGGAGCGCCTACCAGCGCCAGGTCGGCGCGATGTCGACATGCACGTACCAGACGCCCAGCGTCTCTCCCGCCATGGCCGAGCGCGCCGCGTCCACGGCCGTCACCCCAGGGAGGAACCCGATGGCCTGCTCGGCCTCGGTGAGCTCCCTCTGTCGGATGACGCCGTAGCCGCTGGTGTCGAGCAGCCAGGAGCGCCCGACGGCCACGCGGAGCAGCAGCGAGCGGCTCGGCCTCCACTCGCTCGCGACGCCGAGGCCCACCCAGTTGGACGATCGGGGGAGCTCGCGACCGTCGCTCAGCGCGTGCCCGTGGGCGTAGGCCACGTGGTGCGAGAGGGAGGTCTCCAGCGCGAGGGCCCAGCGACGCGTCCCGACGGGCGAGACCACCACGGTGGCCGCCACGCTGGGGCCGAAGTTGCCGCCGAGGCCTCCGCCCACGGAGAGGCCGAGCGCGCGCCACGGGCGGAGCTCGACGAAGCCTCCGGTGAGGCCGAGCGGAGAGCCCACGCCCACCGAGGCGCCGAGCGAGATCGTGTGGCGGAAGTAGTCTCGGGCCACGCGACGACGGGGCCGCTGGGGAGGGTCGGCGTGGGCGCTCGCGGCGGCGGCGAGGAGCGCGATCAGGGTGAGCAGTCCGGGGAAGCGCATCGCGTCGACCTCCTGAAGGGATATCGGTCGCAATGCGTGTGCCCACACGGGAATCGCCGTGCGGGGTGGTGGTCGATGCGGGCGACGGGTGGGGCGGTCTTGCGGGGCGCCCACCCGCGCTGGCCCAGGGTGGCTCAGCGGTGGGCGGGGGCTACGGCGGGGCGAAGCGGCGCAGCGCGGTCAGCACCTCGACCATCGAGCGAGCGAAGACGTCGTTGTGGTGCGTGGCGGGCAGCAGCACCCGCCGCGAGTCGGGGAGCCTGCGGGCCAGCGCCGCGCTCATCGCAGGCGGGATCATCTCGTCGTCGGCGCCATGCAGGAGCAGCGTAGGGACGGTGATGGAGGGCGCCCGGCTCCAGGTGTCGAAGGTGTCGCGCACCAGCCAGCGAGCGGGAAGCCACGGGGCGGTGAGGGCGCCCATGTCGGCCATCGAGGTGTACGGGGCGATGAGCACGAGGCGCGCCCCGTGACCCCGGCGGGCCATCTCCGAAGCGACCCCGGTGCCGAGCGAGAAGCCCTGGAGAACAAGCGATTCGCGAGGGATGTGGAGGGGGCCTTCGAGGTGACGGAGAAGCGCCTCGGCGGAGGCGTAGAGCGAGGCCTCGGTGGGCTCCACCGAGCGCATCAGACCGTAGCCGGGGTACTCCGCGGCGACCACGCCGTAGCCCGCCGCGTGGAGGCCTTCGCCGAGCTCGACCTGCCACGCGAGCTGCTCGCCGTTGCCATGGAAGTGAACCACCGTGCGCGCCCCGGGAGGCGCAGGCCAGTGGAGGGCGGCGACGCGCCAGCCCGAGCCCGTGGGGACGGAGAGAAGCGTGGCGCCTCTCGCGGAGGGGGCGACGGTCTCGGCTGGGGCCGCGAAGACGAGGCGGCGCTGGAGGAGGAAGAGCGCGACGGCGGAGAGGATCCACCCGGCGAGCAGGATGCGGGCGAGGGCGAGGAGGATGGAGCGGGCGGAGGGCACGGCCCGGGAGTGATAGCAGGGGAGCGGGGAGTCAGTTCGCGTCGAGGTCGAACTCCAGGTCGGCGACGGCGACGTCCCAGACGCGGGCCTCCTCGCGGCGGCGGTGGAGGGCGCTGCGGAGGACGTCGGTGTCGTTGCGGGGCATGCGGGCGAAGCGGAGCCCGAGGCCGCGCTCGCCGGGAGCGTCGGCGCGGGTGCGCACCACGACGGCCTCGATGAAGATGCGGTGCCAGGTCCCCGGGGGGATGAAGACCAGGAGCACCTCCTCGCCGAGGGTGAGCGAGGGGTTGCCGTGGAGGAACATCCCCGTGCTGGAGAGGTTGGTGCACTCGAGCTCGACGGGCTGGTCGAAGCCGTCGGCGAACACCGCCGCGGGGATCGAGACCGCGGCTCGGGCGTCGGTGCGTCGCTGCGGAACAGGTAGGTCGGTGTGCATGAACGAACCGTAGGAGTTCGCGCGCAGGGTCTGCGAAATTCATGTCGGGCGGAGCGGGGCAGAGCTCTGCACCCCCGATGGGCCCTGAGGTAGCGAGCGCCGGTGAGCGGACGAGGCGTGGAGGACCTGATCGGCGAGACCGCGCTGGTGGCGCTGCGGCGCGTGAGCGAGGGCGTGTCGCGTGCCGGTGCTGGTGAAGTGCGACACGCTGGTCGAGGCCACCGCGGGCGTCGGGATGGCGCTGATGGCCTCGTCGAGGGCTTACCGGCTGCTGTGCGTGATGCCCGAGAAGATGTCCGAGGAGAAGCGGGCCTCGCTGCGAGCGAGCGGGGCGGGTCGACGGTCCGGTGGTGGCCGTGCTCGCCGACGGCTGGGACCGCTACCGCAAGCGCACCTTCGACGACGCGTGGATGGCCCGCGTTCCGTAGCGGTGCTCCGGACGCGCCGTGTTACGCATCGATCAGGGGCCATCCGCTCGTCCTCGATCGCATCAGCGCCTCCCACAGGAGATTCCATGAAGCAACCACTTCCCCTCTCCCTCTTCTGCGCGACGCTCGCGCTCGCGTGCAGCAGCGAACCCGCGGTGGTGGAGGTCGACTCCGGCGTCGCGGACGTCGTCGTGGAGACCGACAAGCCCGTCGCGACGGACAAGCCGGAGACGACCGATGTGCCCGTGGCGACGGACGTCCCGGTGGTGATGGACGTGCCCGTGGCGATGGACGTCCCGGTGGTGATGGACGTGCCCGTGGTGATGGACGTGCCCGCGGCGATGGACGTGCCCGCGGCGATGGACGTGCCCGTTGCGGTGGACGTGCCCGTCGCGGTCGATGTCCCCGCGGCGGTGGACGCGCCCGACGTGCCCGTCGCGGTGGATGTCCCCGATGTGCCGGACGTCCGGGACGTCCCCGATGTGCCCGACGTGCCGATGTGCCCGACGGGTACGGTGCTGTGCGGCGGCGCTTGCGTGAGCCTCCAGACCAGCCGCGACCACTGCGGCGCCTGCGGCAACGCCTGCCCCACGGCGTGGACCTGCATCGCGCAAGAGTGCATGCCCATGTGTCCCATCGGACAGACCGTGTGCGGCGTCGGCCTCGCCGCCCGCTGCGCCAACACCGTCCGCGACCCGGCGAACTGCGGCGCCTGCGGCAACGCCTGCACCGCGGCTCAGGTGTGCGAGAGCGCCGCCTGCCGCACGCCGCGCCACGCGTCCTTCGTGTTCGCTCCGGGCGCTGGGATGGTGCACGTGTACTCGCCCACGGCCAACGCGCTGCGGCTCTCGCTCGACGTCGGAACGGCCACCCCGACCGCGCTCCCGGGCATGACCTTCACGGCCGCGGGCGTCAGCGTGGGCACCGTCTCCGCGAGCGGCGTGCTGCGCCTCGACGGGGACGCGCCCTTCGTGGCCTGGGTGCATGACGGTCCGACCGGCGACAAGGTCCTCCCCGCGGGCGCGCTCGATGGTGCGCTGCGAGGCAACGAGCTCTACACCTGGTCCGCCGGGGGGATCGCGATCCTCACGGGGGCGGCGGCCCCGAGCTCGGTGGTGGTGCAGCGCGTGCCCGACACCGGCGCGGGCATCACCCTCGACACCTGGACCTCTCCCACCGCCAACGGCTTCCACACGGTCTCGACGCCCACCTCGGGGGTCTACCGGGTGACCTCCGTGGGAGCGCCCGTCACTGCCTTCGGTCAGGTGCTGGGCGAGACCTACAACCACTTTACGTACGTACCGTCGGACGATGCGGGACTGCGCGGCAACGCCTTCCGCTACGTCGAGCCCGCCGGGGCGCCGGGCGTCCGACGGATGATGGTGCAGTCGCTCGACGGCCCCTCGGCCGTGACCTTCACCGTCGGCACGACCGTGACGATGCGGGCCCTCGTGGGCGCGGTCACCGCCACCGCCATCGACTTCCCGGCGAACACCCTCGTCACCGCGACCAGCTCGACCCCGGCCATCGCCTGGATCGAGGCCGACCCTGGCACTCCCTCCGACGGCACGCTCCTCGACGCGGATTTTGTCCCCTCCCTCCGAGGCCGCAGCTTCGACACCGAGTGGACCTTCCGCACCAACCTCGCGACGGCCACGGGTCTCACCGACCGCCGCTCGGACATCGACGCCATCGCCTTCACCAACGGCACGCAGGTGCAGCTCTTCGCCGCGGGCGCCGCGGTGCCGACCACCACGGTGATGATCAACCGCGGCCAGCGAGCGAGGCTCCTCACCGACGCCGCGCCCGACGCCTACGTGCGGGTGGTGACCAGCCGACCCGCGCTGCTCGAGCACTCGCACGCGCCCTTCCAGTTCGCCATCCGGGCGCCCTCCATCGTCACCTACGAGTAGCCTTCCAACACGGGGATTCGGAGTCCGACCGCGAGGCCGACGGCGGGGAGTCCCCGGTTCGACCCCGAGGCCGTCAGCACCCCGAGCCAGACCCCAGCCCGTAAGGGCGGGGGAGCGACCTACCACGTCCTCCCAGCGCGGCCTCGCCCGGAGGGGAGCGACCTATCACGTCCTCCCAGCGCGGCCTCGCCCGGAGGGGAGCGACCTACCACGTCCACCCGATGCGGCCTCGCCCGGAGGGGAGCGACCTACCACGTCCACCCGATGCGGCTCGTTGGCGACGAACTCCGAATCCGAGAGCCGTGCATCGTCGATTCCCCACTCGATGACGTCGCTTGTCGCGGCGAGGCCGCGCTGGGAGGACGTGGTAGGTCGCTCCCCTCCGGGCGAGGCCGCGCTGGGAGGACGTGGTAGGTCGCTCCCCTCCGGGCGAGGCCGCGCTGGGTGGACGTGGTAGGTCGCTCCCCCACCCTTACGGGCTGGGGTCTGGGCCATGCGCCAGCCTGGCCCGTCGCCCGCCGCGGGCACAACCCCCCTCAGACCCCCCTCAGCGCACGTCGACGATGATCGTTCGCTCGACCACGCCCGCGCGCACGGTGATCACCTCCGTGCCCGGCGCGAGGCCCTCCACGTAGACGTGGTCGTCGGCGACGCGCTCGCCCCGCATGAAGCCCCAGGAGAGCGCCACGCTCCCGGTGTCTGGAACCGTCCAGACCACCCCGTCGTTGGCGTAGAGGCGCTCGCCGGCGCGGTTGACGGGTTGGCCGTTCATCGAGACCCGCTCCCCCACGCGCAGCGCGATGTGGTCGCGGGAGCGGTCGTAGCGGGCGGTGCCCTCGTCCTCGACGAGGTCCATCCCGGCGGCCTCGTCGACGCGCACCACGACCGTCGCCGACTGGCCGCTGCTCTGGGTGACGGTGATCTCCGCGCTGCCCGGCCGCTCGCCGGCGCGCACCTCGAAGACCCCGCGGTAGGTCCCGCCCTGCGCGGACAGCGTCTGGATCACGCTGACCGAGACCACCGACGCATCGCTGGTGGTCACCGTCGGCGCGGCCCCCGAGAAGTCGTCGGCCATGGTGACCTCCAGGGACTCCCGGACGCCCGCCATCAGCGGCCGATCGGGAGAGCACTGGGAGGAGGGCCCGCAGCCGCGGCTCGCGGTGAAGCGAAACAACGAGCTCTCCTCCGTGGGCGGAACGAGCGAGGGCGGCGGGTCGTCGTAGTCGTGGCGGTCGAAGAGGAAGAAGCAGCCCGTGAGGGACTGCGACGCGACGACGAGGGCGAGGGAAGAAGCAAGGGTGCGAAGGTTCATGGCGGTTCTGGGCTCCATCCGTGGGAGGGATGTCGGAGCCGGTGAGCAGCCTCCGTGCCGGGGGAGCGGTGCGTAGAAGGCACGGCGTTTCCAGAGGGTCTCGCGCGGCGGACCCCAGGGCGGCGGGAGCACACCGTGCCTGCGCGTCACGTTGCGTCGGCGCCCGGCTGGGGGTTACCTCCTCGGACGCCATGGTGAAGCAGAGGGATCCCGCGGCGATCGCGGAAGAGGCGCTCGGGGTGAAGGCAGGCAGGGGCTCGAAGAAGGTGCCCTTCGCGTTCGTGCTCGACGAGCTGGAGGTGCTCGCCCCCACCACGAGGCCGATGTTCGGGTGCACCGCGATCTACGTGGGTCCGCGCATCGTGCTGGTGCTGCGCGACGGACGCGGCGCCGCCGACGACGGCGTGTGGATCGCCACCACCGCCGAGCACCACGACTCGCTGCGCAAGGAGCTGCCGTCGATGCGCTCGATCACGGTGTTCGGGCCGGGCGAGAGCGGCTGGCAGGTGATCCCCGCCGCGGCGGAGAGCTTCGAGGAGGAGGTGCTGTGGGCCTGCGAGCTCGTGCGCCGGGGAGACCCTCGCGTGGGCAAGGTGCCGAAGCCGAAGAAGCGGAAGTCAGCCCCGGCGTAGCAGCCCGCGCAGTACCAGGTCGTGCAAGGCCGCCTGCCTCGCCTCGGCGCCATCTCGGCAGCGAGCATAGAGGAAGGGCGGCGTGAGGGTCTCGTAGGCGGTGAGGAGGGCGTGGGCGGCGGCGTCCGCGTCGTCGACGGCGAACTCCCCGGCACGGTGGGCGTCGGCGAGGAAGCCGGTGACCAGGGCGTGCTGCTCCTCGAGGAAGCGCTTGTGGACGCTCTGCACCGCGCTGCGCTCGCAGCAGAGCAGGTCGGCTGCGTGGGCGCCCTCTTCGGAGAGCTGGAAGAAGGCCGCGAAGCGCGCGTCGAGCATGGCGCGCAGCCGGTCGGCCCAAGGCCCCTCGACCGAGAGAGCGTCGCGCATGGCGGCGATGACCCGCCCGTGGCCGTCGCTGGAGAGCGCCTCGACGATGTCGTCCTTCGAGCAGAACTCCAGGTACACGCTCCCGACGCCGATGCCCGCCTCCCGAGCGATGTCGGCGATGGTGGTCTTCATCGGGCCGTAGTGGCGCAGCAGCCGGGCGGCGGTCTGCAGGACGAGCTGCCGCCGCGCCGGGTCGCTGGTGGGCTTTAGAGGGGTTCCGGTCACGGCAACCGGTTCGCTATCAGAGCGGACGGGTGCGGGGCAATCCTCCAGCGGCGATGGATCATTGCCCTCGGGCCGAAGATTTCGCAGAGTCCGCCCGATGTCCGGCAGGGCGCGGGTGAGCCGCGCGGCGATGATGGTCTCCCTCGGGCTGCTGGGCGTCGCCCCAGGTGCCTCGGCGCAGGACGCCGACGACGTGGATTTCCTCGCCCGCCGGGCGGCCGACCGCTGCCGCCGCGGGGAGTACGAGCGGGCGCTGGAGCTGTTTCGCCAGGCGCTCGACCACGGCCGCACGGCGCGGGCCCTCGGGGAGATGGGCGCCTGCGAGCTTCGGGTCGCCCGATGGACCGAGGCCGAGGCCCACCTGCGCGACGCCCTGGAGATGGGCGACGACCCGTGGCTGCGCAGGCACCGGGCCGAGGCCGCTGGCTGGCTCGCGGAGGCGCAGTCGCACGTCGGCCGGCTGCAGCTCAGCGGGGGGGTGCCGGGCGCCGAGGTGCGCGTGGGCGAGCGCGCGGCGGGTACGCTCCCGATGGCCGAGCCGCTGATCGTCACGCCGGGAGCGCTCCAGGTCGAGGTGCGCGCCCGGGGCTACCGCACCTGGCGACGATCGCTCGACGTCCCCGGCGGAGCCGTCACCCAGGAGGCGGTCAGCCTGGAGCGCGACCTGCCCGTCGAGGCGTCGACCCCGGCGAGCGCTGCGGTGGTGTGCGCGCCGGGGTCGGTGCTGCGCAGCGGCTTCTGCTATGCGGTGGAGGGCGGCCCCTCGTACCGTCGCGGGCTGCGCCCGTGGCAGGTGACGAGCATCGTCGCCGGGGCAGTGGCGCTGATCGCGGGCGCCACGGCTCTCGGCCTCGGCGTGGACGGGGCGTCGACGGAGTCGGACTACCTCCAGCGCTGCGGCGGCGTCGGGGTCCCGGTCTCGTGCGCGGGCGACCGCGCCGACACGCAGGCCGCGCTCGACGACCGGGCGGGCGTGGTCAACGGGCTCGCGGTGGTGGCGGGCCTCGGGGTCGCGCTGGCGGTGACCGCGCTGGTGTTCGACCAGGCTGCGCCGCGCGGACAGCAACAGCGGCGGGTGGCCTTCGGTCCTGGCGGGCTGCGGGTGCGCTGGTGAGGCGCTCGCTCGGGGTGATGGCCCTCCTGGCGGGCTGCGGCTGGACGCTCCCGGAGCCGGACGTGCGGCGCGACGCGACCCCGGCGGCCGACGCCCGACGAGACGTGGCGGCCCCGACGGACGCGCCCGCTCCCGGCGACGCCGAGCCCGCGGTGGACGCTGCCCCGGCGGTGGATGTTCCGGTGGCGATGGACGCGGGCTTCGACGCGGGGCGCGCGGACTCGGGCTTCGACGCGCCCGTGGCGCTGGATGCGGGCGAAGACCGGCCGACGGTGCTCGACCTGGGCGTGCCCGACGTGTCGGTCGACCGCGGCGCGGTGGTGGATGTCCCGACGGTGACCGACGTGCCGGTCGACACCGGCGAGGTGCGATGCGCGCCGGGCGAGCGGCGGAGCTGCTACCCCGGTCCGCCCTCGTCTCGGGGCAGGGGGTACTGCCGCGACGGTGTGGAGACCTGCGACCCGAGCGGCCGCTGGAGCGGCACCTGCGTCAACGCCTTCGTCCCCGACTGCACCGACCGCCGCTGCGGCAGCGACGACTGCGGCGGCACCTGCGGCCCGGGCTGCGCGGCGGGCCAGGTCTGCGACGACCTCGGGCACTGCGTGGTGCCCTCCTGCGGGGCGGGCAACTTCACCGAGACCTGCGACAACGGTGCGCTCTGCCCCTCGAACAGCCTCTGCACCGCCGACAACCTCTGCGCGTGCCGCCCTGGTTACGTCGGCCGCACCTGCGAGGGCGCCGACTGCGGCACCTCCTGCGCATACCCGAACTGGTACTGCGCGCGCTCCAGCTTCTGCGGATCGGGCGCCATCAGCTGCCCCGGCAACGTCGCCTGCCCCCGTCACTCGACCTGCGCCGCGGGGGGCCAGTGCGTCTGCGCCTTCGGCTACATGGCCGTGACCTGCTCGGGCGACCGCTGCACCTCCTGCCCCGGCACCGACTACCGCTGCGTCCCGGTGAGCTGACCCGCGAGGTGCAGCTTGAGGGCGCCCTTCAGGTGCTCGAACACCGCCCGCACCCGCCGCACCCCGGCGAGGTCTTCGTGCATGGCGACCCAGACCTCCAGCTCGAAGGAGAGCGAGGGCAGCACCCGCCGCAGCGCCGGGGTCTTCCTCGCGACCGCGAGCTGGCACACGCCGATGCCGAGGCCCTCGCGCACCGCCGCGAGCTGCGCCAGGTCGTTGTCGGTGCGGAGCGCGAACTGCCCCGGCCCGAGCTCCACCCCCTTCGCCCGCAGCGCGTCGAGCATCGACCGGTCGCGGTCGGCGCCGATGAGCGCGTGCTGCGTGGCAAGGTCGCGCAGCCGCACCGGCGGGGGGTGCGCCGCGAGGTAGGTGTCTCGCGCGAAGAGCCCGAGCGGCAGCGACCCGACCCTCGCCGCGATGAGCGCCGACTGGGTGGGGCGCACCATGCGCACCGCGACGTCGGCCTCGCGCCGCAGCAGGTCTTCGCGGCGGTTGGTGGCCACCAGCTCGACGTCGATGTGGGGGTGCTTCTCGCGCAGGGACACCAGCATCGAGGGCAGCACCTCGACGCCCAGCACCTCGCTGCAGGTCACGCGCACGGTCCCCCGCTCGGAGCGGGCGCTGCCCGAGATCGAGCGCGCCAGCGCGTCGGCGTTGGACGACATCGCCTCGACATAGGACAGCGCCGCGACCGCCGCCTCGGTGGGCGCGAGGCCCGCCTTCGAGCGGGTGAAGAGCACCGCGCCGAGGCATGACTCCAGCGCCTCGACCTGCCTCCGAATCGTCGGCTGCGCCACGTCGAGGGAGCGCGCCGCGGCCGAGAGGCTCCCCCCGCGCATCACGGCGAGGAAGGCGCGCAGCAGCTCCCACGGGGGCTCAGGGTGCTTCATCCATTTTGTATGAACCGCTGGACGGATTCAGACAATACCGACCATTGTACGAAGGGCCCAGACTCTCCCTCGCGGCGCCTCCGAAGCGCCCCACCAGGGAGACCCACGATGACCACCGCCTACGCACCGCAGCTCGCCTCCTCGACCCTCGACTCCGACAGCCGCATCGCCGCGACTCCGGCCGTGTCCGGCGGCCCTCGCGCGGTGCTGCGCTTCGAGGGGGCCCTCATGCTCGTCGCGGCGACCGCCGCGTACGCCCGGCTGGACGTCGGGTGGAAGCTCTTCGCGGCGCTCTTTCTGCTGCCCGACCTGTCGATGCTGGGCTACCTGCTGGGGCGCCGCGTCGGGGCAGCCGCGTACAACGTCGGGCACAGCTACATCGGTCCGGCGCTGCTGGCCGCGGTGGCGCTCCAGGCGGGCCGCGCCGCGCTCCTCCCGGTAGCCCTCATCTGGTTCGCCCACATCGGCTTCGATCGCATGCTGGGCTACGGGTTGAAGTACGGCTCGGCCTTCGGGGCGACGCACCTCGGCGCCCTCGGACGGCGGGCGGCGTAGCGCACCCCTGCCGGGGCGGCGCGGTGACGATCCTCCGCTGGTGCGGTAGAAGCCTCGACCATGCTTCACACGACACGACTGCTCTGTTCGCTCGGCCTCGCGGGGCTCCTCGCGGGCTGCGGCTCGACCTACCTCGTGGGCCCGCCGCCGCCCGACGACGCGGGCCCCGGCGTGGACGCGGGCCTCGTGCAGGACACCGGCGCGACCGTCGATCGCCAGAGCCCCATCGTCGACGCCGCGCAGCGCCTCTGCGTCCGGTCGCAAGAGTGCGGCCGCGGCGAGCTGTGCGTCGGCCCCGAGGGCTGCGGCGTCCCGTGGACCTGCCAGTCCGCGCAGAGCCGTGACTGCTCCTCGGACGTCGCCCCCTTCTGCGGCTGCGACGGCGTCACCTTCGGCGCGAGCTCGGCCTGCCCCGACCGCCCCTATCTCTACCGCGGCCCCTGTGAGATGCCGCCTCCTCCTCCCCTCGACGGCGGCGTCACCCCGCCTCCTCCGCCTCCCTTCGACGGCGGAACCACCCCGTCGGCGTGCGTGATGCCCGACGGCACCATCTGCCCGCTCGGGGCCATCTGCCCGCTCCCCGATCGCTGCGCCGAGTGCCGCTGCGGCCCGCGCGGGCTCCAGTGCGTGATGACCCCGTGCCTCGACGGTGGCGTCGTGCCGCCGCCGCCCTTCGACGCGGGGCCTGCGACCTGCAACATCCGCGGAGTGATCTGCCGCGTGGGCGAGGTGTGCCTGATCGATCGCTGCACGCAGTGCGCGTGCTCCCCGGGGGGCAATGTGTCCTGCCGGACGGTCCCCGGCTGCGGCGTCGACTCGGGGGTCATCCGCCCCGACTCAGGGGTCATCCGCGACTCAGGGGTCATCCGCGACTCAGGGGTCATTCGCCCCGACGCCTCGGTGCCTGGCTGCGCCCCGCAGCAGGCGATGGGCGAGGGCTTCTGCGAGCGGCTGCTGGGCATCTACTGGCAGGGCAACCGCTGCGTGGCCATCGGCGGCTGCACCTGCGTGGGAGCCGACTGCGGCCGAAGCTTCCCGAGCTTCGAGGCCTGCGAGACGGTCCACCTCATCTGCCCCCGCTGACGAGCTCTCACTCCCAACGGTAGACCGCGCGTAGCGACGCGTGGTCCGAGCCGCCGTAGCCGCGGGCGGGCTGCGCGTCCCATCGCACCGAGACCTCCTCGGGGATCACCGCGCCTGCCCCTTCCCGCGCCCTGAAGACGTGGTCGAGCGCGAGCCCGGCGCCCCGGTACACGTAGGTCGCGATCTCCTCCGCGGCCCTCCCCCCGGTCGCCCGCTCCAGGGCCCCGTCGGACTCCAGCGCCGCGAGCGCGGCCGAGCCCGGGACGTCGTTCATGTCGCCGCCCAGCAGCAGCAGCGCCTCCGGGCGCTCGGTCGCGCGCGCGCCGATGATCTCCCGGGCGGCCTGCGCCTCGGCGAGCCTCCGCCCGGGGTCGTCGTCGACCATCGAGCGCAGGTGCGCCGCGAAGACGATCACCGGGCGCCCCGCGTGGTCGAGCTCGACCTCCAGCAGCTCGCGGGAGAACACCGTGCTGCTCCCGTCCGGCCGGTGCAGCACCCGCTCTCGGTGGGTGCGCACGGCGCGCAGCGGATCGCGCGCGACGACGGCGACGTCCACCGAGGCGGGCGTGCCGATCTCCCCGAGGGCGGAGCTGGGCCACGCGGCGCCGAGGCGCTCGGAGATCGCGCTCAGCGAGGCGGCGGTCTCGACCTCCTGGAGGAAGACCACGTCGACGTCGAGGCGCTCGATGGCGCGGGCGATCTCGTCGGCGCGCTGCGCGAAGGCCTCGGGGGAGGGGAGCGCCTCGTAGTCGCCCGGGGCGCAGCGCCCCGTGTCGCAGGTGATGTCGAAGAAGCGATGCACGTTGAAGGTGGCCACGCGCAGCCTCGTGGGCCCGGCCGACGGGAGGTCGGGCGCGACGTCCGCGGAGGCCTCGGCGAGCGCCGGGGCGTCGAGCGCGTCGACCGCGGCGTCGTAGGGCGCTGGCGTGTCCGAGGGGATGGGAGCGCGGCAGCCCGCGGCCACGCAGGCGCAGGCGAGAAGCAGTCGAAGCGGGTTCATCGCGGCGCGACCTTAGCAGGGCGACGGGGGCCCGCATGGGTTGACCGGCGCGCCTCGCGGGGCCACGTCCCCCCCTCAGGCGGGTGCGTCGCCAGACCTCTCCCCTCGCACTCTTTGCGGGCTTTCAGGCCGTCGCAGCGATCGCCGGGGATCTGTGATAGAGCGCCCGCGCGACCGCGCCTGGAGGAGACCCTCTTCGATGAACATCGCTTTCACTGCCACGCTTTCCGACCGTGTGATCGACCGTGACACCCTCCCGCCGCCGCCCCGCGCCTTCACCGCGGGCATCAGCGGCTTCAGCTACGAAGACCTCCGGGACGTCGCGCAGCTCCCGAGGCTGATGGATGCCTTCGACGCGCACGCGCGCGCGGCGCTCGACCCCGGGCTCTGGGACCGCTTCGTGGCGTACCGCCATGATGGGGGACATGGGTCGAGCCCGGAGGAGGTCTCCGAGCTCCTGGTGGCGGTCGCCCCGGTGGTGTCGGACTTCCTCGGCAGGCTCTTCGGCGTCGAGGCGCAGCTCGGCGACGTGGCGGGAGACATCAGCCGCGAGGGGGTGATCTTCGAGTTCAAGCGGGAGTTCGTGAAGAAGCGCACCGCGCGCCGCAAGCGCTCGGAGATCGAGTCGCTCGGCGTGGCCGACCGCGCGAGGCTCGACCAGGCCGCCCGCGCCGCGCTCTCCCTCGCCACCGGCGCCCCCGACCACTGGAACGACGAGCGCGAGGTCGCCCAGGCGGTGCTCCCGCTGCTCTACGCCGAGGAGCTGTTCCGCAAGGCGGCGGCCCGCGGCGGGGTGGTCGCTTCGGAGGAGGACTTTACCAGGGCTCGTAAGATCCTGGCCGGGGCGCACGCGCACCCGCAGCTCTCGGCCGACCTCGCCGGCCTCCCCGCGGAGGTCGCCCAGGAGTCCGACGCTGTGGCGCTCTACGGCTCGATGCTCGACCTCGTCGACCGCTGGTGCCTGCTGCGCATGGTCGACCACGACTACGACCACCACTGGGTGTCGCTCCGGCTCCCTCGCACCCTCGACCCGCAGCACCTGGTCCCGCTGCTGCGTTCGAAGCCCGAGCTCCCGGAGGCGATCATCGGCGCGCACCACCGCCGCGAGCGCGACGGCTTCGCCCTCACCGACCGCCGGGCCGGCCTGCGCGACGTGATGAACGAGGTCGACTACTGCCTCTACTGCCACGACCGCGGCAAGGACAGCTGCTCCAAGGGGATGCACAACAAGGACGGCTCGCTCAAGGCCAACGCCCTGGGCATCGGCCTCACCGGCTGCCCCCTCGACGAGAAGATCTCCGAGGCGCACCTGCTCAAGCAGGGCGGCCGTGTGCTCGCGGCGCTCGCGGTCATCATGGTCGACAACCCGATGCTTCCCGGCACCGGCCACCGCATCTGCAACGACTGCATGAAGGCCTGCATCTTCCAGAAGCAGGAGCCTGTGAACATCCCGCAGATCGAGACCTCGATCCTGACGGACGTGCTCGCGCTGCCGTGGGGCTTCGAGATCTACGACCTGCTCACCCGCTGGAACCCGCTGCGCGCCCGCCGCCCCTACGCGCTCCCGTACAACGGCAAGAACGTCATGGTCGTCGGCCTCGGCCCGGCCGGCTACACCCTCGCGCACTACCTCTGGAACGAGGGCTTCGGCGTCGCGGGCGTGGACGGCCTCAAGATCGAGCCGCTCCCCCCGGCGCTGCTCACCGAGCCGCTGGAGGACTTCCGCACCCAGTACGTCGAGCTTCAAGACCGGGTGCTCCTCGGCTTCGGCGGCGTGAGCGAGTACGGCATCACCGTCCGCTGGGATAAGAACTTCCTCACGCTCGTGTACGTGTCGCTCGCGCGTCGCAAGCACCTCGCGATCTACGGCGGCGTGCGCTTCGGCGGCACCGTCAGCCTCGACGACGCGTGGCAGCTCGGCTTCCACCACGTCGCCATCGCCGCGGGCGCGGGCAAGCCGACGCTGGTCGACATCCCCAACGGGCTCATCCGCGGCATCCGGCAGGCATCGGACTTCCTCATGGCCCTGCAGCTCACCGGGGCCTACAAGCGCAGCGCGCTGGCCAACCTCCCGGTGCGGCTCCCCGCCATCGTGATCGGCGGCGGTCTCACGGGCATCGACACCGCCACCGAGCTGCGCGCCTACTACGTGGTGCAGGTCGAGAAGGTGCTCGAGCGCCACGAGACCCTCTGCCGCGAGCTGGGCGAGGCCGCCGCGGTGCGCGCCTACACGGCCGAGGAGATGGAGGTGCTCCACGAGCAGCTCGGGCACGGCAGGCTCATCCGCGAGGAGCGGGCGAAGGCGCACGCGGAGGGCCGAGAGCCGCGCTTCAACGCGCTTCTGGACGCCTGGGGCGGCGTGTCGCTGGCCTACCGCCGCGGCATCAACGACTCCCCGGCGTACCGGCTCAACCACGAGGAGATCGAGAAGTTTCTCGAGGAGGGCGTGACCTTCATCGAGCACCTCTCCCCCAAGGAGGCGGTGCCCGACCAGTACGGCGCGGTGAAGGCGATGCGCTTCGACCGCATGGAGATGAGGGACGGTAAGCTCGTGGCGAGCGGCGACGTGGTCGAGCTCCCTGCGCGCACCGTCTGCATCGCCGCGGGCACCGCGCCCAACGTGACCTACGAGCGCGAGCTGCCGGGGGCCTTCGTGATGAACGCGAAGACCAAGGCCTTCCAGCAGCACCGGGCGGAGCGCGGCGGTGACGGGGTGATGCGCGTGACGCCGGACGACAAGGGCTTCTTCACGTCGTACGTCGGCCCGGAGGGGCAGGTGGTGAGCTTCTACGGCGACAACCACCCGGTCTACGCGGGCTCGGTGGTGAGGGCCATGTCGAGCGCGCGCGACGGGTACTCCCACGTGGTCAAGGCCTTCGAGGCGGAGCTGAGGGCGCTCGACCCGAGCGCTCAGCCCGCGCGAGACGCGGCGTGGACGGCGATGCGGGCGCGGCTCGATGACCAGCTCCAGGCGGTGGTGCACGAGGTGCGGAGGCTCACGCCGACCATCGTCGAGGTGGTGGTGAGGGCGCCGCTGGCCTCGAAGAAGTTTCACCCGGGGCAGTTCTACCGGCTGCAGAACTACGAGATGTACTCGTACGTGGTCGAGGGCACCCGGCTCTCCATGGAGGGCCTTGCCATGACCGGCGCTTGGACCGACCCCGAGAAGGGACTTCTCTCGATCATCGCGCTGGAGATGGGCGCGAGCTCGAAGCTCATCGCGGCGCTGCGCGTGGGCGAGCCGGTGGTGGTGATGGGCCCGACCGGGGCGCCGACGGAGATCCCGAAGAACGAGCGCGTGCTGCTCTGCGGCGGAGGCCTCGGCAACGCGGTGCTCTTCTCCATCGGCAAGGCGCTGCGGGCCAACGGCTGCGAGGTGATCTACTTCGCGGGCTACAAGAACCCCTCCGACCTCTTCCGCGTGGACGACATCGAGGCCTCCGCCGACCAGGTGATCTGGACCTCCGACGTGGGCCCGGCGATCCCCGCGCGGCGCCCGCAGGACCGCTCCTATGTGGGCAACATGGTGCAGGCGATGATGGCCTACGCGCGCGGCGACCTCGGCCCGCAGGGCATCGAGCTGGCGAAGTGCGAGCGGCTCATCGTGATCGGCAGCGACCGGATGATGGCCGCCGTGAAGGCCGCGCGGCACGAGATCCTGAAGCCCTACCTGAAGCCCGGGCACATCGCGATCGGGAGCATCAACTCGCCGATGCAGTGCATGATGAAGGAGATCTGCGCGCAGTGCCTTCAGCGCCACGTCGACCCGGTCACCGGCAAGGTCAGCATGGTCTTCACCTGCTTCAACCAGGACCAGGACCTCGACCGCGTGGACTTCCCCTTCCTCAACGACCGGCTGAAGCAGTCGGGGATGCAGGAGAAGCTCTCCAGCCTGTGGCTCGAGCGACTGCTCAAGATCCAGGACATCCCGCGCGTCTGATCCATATTGCTCCTCATGAGCAACCCACCCACCGGTCGCGAGCTGACCACCGAGGCCGAGCTGCGCGAGCTCCTCCGATCGACCTCGCGCGTCGCGGTGCTGGGCATCAAGACCGAGGCGCAGTCCGACCAGGCCGCCTTCTACGTGCCCTCGTACCTCGCCTCGGCGGGCGTCGAGGTGGTGCCCGTCCCGGTGTACTACCCCGAGGTCACGACCATCCTCGGGCGCCCGGTGTTTCGCTCCGTGGCATCGGCTCCGGGCCCCTTCGACATCGTCGACGTCTTCCGTCGCCCGGCCGACCTCATGCCCCACCTCGACGACCTGGTCGCCGCGCGCCCGAGGGCGGTCTGGCTGCAGAGCGGCATCCGCCACCCGACCTTCTGCGACGCCCTCCGCGCGGCGGGCATCGACGTGGTGCAGGACCGCTGCCTGATGGTCGACCACCGGCGCCTCGCCCGCTGAGCGGGCGCCGGGTCAGATCTCGAAGTCGGGGAGGTTGTCAGGGAGGGAGGTGCTGAGCAGCGGCGCGCTCCGGCCGCCGCCGGGCGGCTGCACCCGAAGCTCCGGGGGCTTCATCGCGACGCGCGATCCCGGCGGGACGCTGCGGGTGACGAAGACCGAGCCGCCGAGCACGCTGTCGGCGCCGACGACGGTGCCGCCGCCGAGCACCGTGGCGTTGGCGTAGAGGGTGACGTTGTCCTCCACCGTGGGGTGGCGCTTGGTGTTGCGGATCACCCGGCCGTTCTCGTCGCGCGGGTGCGAGAGCGCTCCGAGGGTGACGCCCTGGTAGATCTTCACGTCGCTGCCGAGGTGGCTGGTCTCGCCGACCACGACGCCGGTCGCGTGGTCGATGAAGAAGCGCGGCCCGATGGTGGCGCCGGGGTGGATGTCCGCGCCGCTCTGGGCGTGCGCCCACTCGGACATGATCCTGGGCATCAGCGGGACGCCCATGGCCCAGAGCTCGTGCGCGACGCGGTGCACGGTGACCGCGAGCAGCCCCGGGTACGACAGGATGATCTCGTCCAGGCTGGCCGCCGCGGGGTCGCCGTCCATGGCCGCCTGCACGTCGCGGAGCAGCGTCGCGCGCAGCTCAGGGAGCCTCGCGAGGAGCCGGTCGGCCAGGCGAAGCGCGTGGTCGCTGCAGCCCGGGAGGTCTTCGGGCAGGCCCTCGGACTCCGCGCTGAAGCAGAGGCACTGCTCGATCTGGTGGGCGAGCTTGTCGCGCAGCGACGAGAGCAGCGCCCCGACGTGGTAGCGCATCGTCTCCGCGGTGAGGTCCTGCCGACCGTAGTAGCCCGGGTAGAACACCTCGAAGAAGATGCGCGCCACGGCGATGATGGCCTCCCTCGACGGAAGGAAGCGCCGGCCGATGCGCTGCCCCGTGGGCTCGTCGCGGTAGCTGACGAGCAGCGCGTCGACGACCCCATCGAGGGCGCCAGGTCCCTCGGTCATTGGGCGGTCGCCTTCTCCACGCCCTCGAACATCCCCTCGAAGAGAGCTCCCGTGAGGTACCGCTCTCCGGCGTCGGGGAGCACCACCACGATGGTCTTGCCCGCGTTGGCCGGGTCGAGGGCGAGGCGCTGCGCGGCCACCATCGCGGCGCCGCAGGAGATGCCCGAGAGGATGCCCTCCTCGGCGGCCAGCCGGCGGGCCATGGTGATGGCCTCCTCGTTGGTGACCCGCTCCACGCGGTCGACGATGGAGAGGTCGAGGTTCTTGGGCACGAAGCCCGCGCCCAGCCCTTGGATCTTGTGCGGCCCCGGGACCAGGGCCTCGCCCGCGAGGGTCTGGGAGATCACCGGCGAGTGCACCGGCTCGACGGCCACCGAGGTGATGGCCTTGCCTCGGGTGTTCTTGAGGTAGCGGGAGACGCCGGTGATGGTGCCGCCGGTGCCGACGCCGCTCACCAGGATGTCCACGAGGCCGTCCGTGTCGTCCCAGATCTCCGGGCCGGTGGTGCGCTCATGGATGGCTGGGTTGGCCGGGTTCTCGAACTGGCGCATCAGCACGTAGGTGTCCGGCTCCGTCGCGGCGAGCTCCTCGGCCCTGGCGATGGCGCCCTTCATCCCCTGCGCGCCTGGCGTGAGGATGAGCGTGGCGCCGAAGGCCGTGAGCACCTTGCGGCGCTCGATGGTCATGGTCTCGGGCATGGTGAGCACGCACTTGTATCCGCGGGCCGCGGCGGCGAAGGCGAGGGCGATACCCGTGTTGCCGCTGGTCGCCTCGACGATGACCTTGCCGGGCTTGAGGAGCCCGCGGTCCTCCGCGTCCCAGACCATCGCGGCGCCGATGCGGCACTTCACCGAGTACGCGGGGTTGCGGCCCTCGATCTTGGCCAGCACGGTCGCGTGGGCGCCGTGCGTGATGCGGTTGATCCGGACGAGGGGCGTGTGTCCGATGCTGCGGGAGTTGTCTGCGTAGATGTTGGACATGGGCGCGAACGTAGCCCAAGTCCCTCGCGCCGTGCACCGCCCTCCGAGGCGCCGGGAGGGCGCCTCAGGCGCAGACGCGGTTGCGTCCGCTGCGCTTCGCCTGGAAGAGCTTGGCGTCGGCCGCCCGGATGAAGTCGTCCGTGGTGCGGATCGCGGGGTTCCACTGGGCGACGCCCAGGGAGATGGTGACCGGGATGCGGATGCGGTCGAAGAGGAAGGGCTGCGAGGCCACGAGGACGCACAGCTCCTGCGCCAGGGTGACCGCGCCCTGGAGCGTGGTCTCCGGGAGCAGCAGCGCGAACTCCTCGCCGCCGTAGCGCCCGAAGACCTCGTTGCGCCGCACCCGGCTGCGCACGAGCGAGGCGATCTCCTTGAGCACCACGTCGCCGGCCACGTGCCCGTAGGTGTCGTTGACCTTCTTGAAGTGGTCGACGTCGAACATCACCAGAGAGAGGGGACGGCCGTGGCGCAGCGAGCGGTTGAGCTCGTCGGTGATCTTCTCGGTGAGGTGCCGCTTGTTGGCCGCCTGGGTGAGCCCGTCGGTCACCATCATCTGCGAGATGGTCTCGATGAACTCCGACTCCAGGTCGCCCGCGGAGAGGTACTTCAGGATCACGTCGCCGACCTTCACCCGGTCGCCGTTGCGCAGCGGGGTCTCGCGGGTGAGCGCGTCGTTGACGTAGGTGCCGTTGGTGCTGTTGTTGTCGTGCACCCACCACACGCCGTCGCGCTTCACGAGCTTCGCGTGTTTGCGCGAGACGCCCTCGAATTCCAGCACGAGGGAGTTGGTCACGTCGCGGCCGATGGTGAGCTCCTGCGCCGGACCGTCGAGCTGGATGCGCTTGCCCAGCGGGCCTCGACCCTCGCGGGTGTAGATCACCACCAGGCAGTCGGAGCCGCCCGTGTGCTGACCCAGGCCCGGCTCCGCCCGAAGCACCTGCGTCTGGACCTGCCAGGCGGACTCGGGGTGCAGCTCGGGGTGATCCTTCGGGTCTGCCATTGACGATGGTTCAAAAGGGTATCGGCGCGCAACCGGCCGCGTCAAGCGAACTCACTGACGCGCAGCGTCTGGCGCTACGGCGCGAGCGCGCTCAGGGGCGAGCCTCGAAGGTGAGCGTGTAAGGCGAGCACGAGGCGCCGCTGAACCAGCGCACCTCGACATAGAAGTTGAAGCTGTCGCTGCCGAGGGCTCCGCCGCCTTCGAGGGTGTACGTGTCGGTGATGCCCGCGAGCTGCTGCGAGCTGCCGATGAGTCGGCCGCAGGCGCTGTAGACGAAGAGGTCGTAGTCGACGCCCGCTGGCACCCGCAGCGTGAGGCGCCCGTTGAGCGAGGAGGGGCAGATCGTCGAGCACTCGTTGAGCCGGCCGCGATACCAGCGAGAGCGGTTGCCGGTCCGGGTCGCCACCACCCGAAGCGATCGGCTCTCCGCGCAGAGGAACCCTCCCGACCTGTCACCGCAGAAGGCCCCGAGGTCGTCGCCGGCGGGGCAGGTGTTGAGCGCGGTGCCGTGGATCAGCTCGCACCCGTCGGCGCTGTTCATGTTGCAGTCCGAGGCGCTGACCATGCACGCCACCGTGCTGCAGCGACCGGCCATGCAGACGCCGCCCGCGGAGCACGCGGCGCCGCAGCGACCGCAGTTCGCCTCGTCGGTCTGCAGGTCGACGCAAGCCGCGCCGCACCGGGCCTGACCGCCCGCGCACGCGCCCGCATCGGCAGCGCCCGCGTCCCTCGGTCCAGCGTCGGCGACGCCCACGTCCACGCGACCCGCGTCGGGCGAACCGGTGTCGGGCGTCCCGGCGTCGGGCATCGGGCTCCCGGTGTCGGGCGTGCCCGTGTCGAGCTCGGGGCTCCCGGTGTCGGGCGTGCCCGTGTCGAGCTCGGGGTTCCCGGTGTCGGGCGTCCCGGCGTCAAGTTCGGGGCTCCCGGTGTCGAGCTCGCCGACGTCGTCGAGGGGGCTCACCAGGTCGAAGGTCGGGGTGTCCTTCTCAGGGATCGTGGGGGTGTCGGTCTCGACGGCGGCGTCGTCCTCGCCTTCGCCCTCGCTGCCCGACTGGCCGGTGGCACAGGCCCCGAGCGAGAGCGAGAGGAGGAGCAGGAGGGGGGCATGGCGGCCGAGGCCCAGGAGCGCGCGAGGATTCATCGTTGGGGTTGGCGCCACCGTAGCATGACCGTCCGTTGCGCTATGGTGACGCCGTGTTTCGCGATGACCAGCAGGCGATGGCCCTGCAGAACGAGGACCTCCGCCGGGAGGTGGAGAAGCTCCGGGCGGAGAACGGCGCGCTCCGGTACGCGATCGCCACCAGCGTCCCGAACTCCCTCCCGATGGCTTCGCGAGGCGTCTACCGAAACCAGGACCTCGCGCTGAGCGAGGTCGAGCGCGTGGCCCTCGGGGTCAACGGCCTTCAGCACTTCCCGGTGTGGCTCGCGGTGCTGCTGCACATCCTGACCTTCGGGCTGTTCTCGGTCATCTACTACGCGGGCCAGGGGGGAAAGCTGCCGGAGATCGAGCCCGCCGACCCGAGCCCGCAGAAGGCCCTGCTCTACTTCCTGCTCCCGTATTTCAACCTCTACTGGCTCTTCGCGTTTCCGACGCGCCTCGCCGACCGGATCAACTTCCAGCTCCGTCTGCGGGGCGAAGCCCCGATGATCTCCCAGGCGCTCGTCGTCGCGTGCTCGCTCAGCACCGCGCTCGTGCTGGTGCCCTTCTTCTGGGTCTTCGCCGTCATCCAGATGCAGCAGGCGATCAACCGCATCGTGGAGCTCGGCCCGGTGGTGCCCCGCGAGGCCGCGTTCACCGAGCAGGCCGCGTATACCCAGCAGGCCGCGTATACCCAGCAGGCCGCGTACACCCAGCAGCCCGCCGAGATGACCGGGGTGCGCGTCGACGCGGCGTACTCGCCGCTCACCGAGCCTCCGCCTCCGGCCTGGGCCGAGGAGGCCGCGTGGCAGGTCGACGCCGCGCGGCGGGGCACGCAGCGGTAGCGCGACGCGTGGGGTACAACCCCGCGCATGCAGCCCAGAGACCCTGACGAACTTCTCCGCGCGGTGACCTTCGACGCGCAGGGGCTGGTGCCCGCCATCGCCCAGGACGCCCTCACCGGCGAGGTGCGGATGCTGGCGTACATGAGCCGCGAGGCCCTCGAGCAGACCGTGCGCACGGGCGTGGCGACCTTCTGGTCGCGATCGCGCTCGGCCCTTTGGGTGAAGGGCGAGACCAGCGGCCACACCCTCGCGGTGCAGGAGGTGCTGCTCGACTGCGACGGCGACTGCGTGCTGCTGCGGGTCGATCCCCTCGGGCCCACCTGTCACACGGGCGCGCCGTCTTGCTTCTACCGCGCGTGGTCCTCTGGAGGCTGGGCGGAGGGCGCTCGCCCGCTGGCCGAGGTCGACGCGCTCTGGGCCACGCTCGACGGGCGCCGCGGCGACCCTGCCGCATCGGGTCGCTCGTACACCCGGCAGCTCCTCGACGCGGGGGTGCGGCGCATCGGGGAGAAGCTCCGCGAGGAGGCCGACGAGCTCGCGCGCGCCATCGACGGCGAGGCCGATGAGCGGGTGGCCTCCGAGGCTGCGGACGTGGTGTTCCACGCGCTGGTGGCGCTGGTGTCGAGGGGCGTCCGGTGGCGCTCGGTGCTGGCGGTGCTGGCGAAGCGTCGGGGCGTCTCGGGCCTCGCGGAGAAGGCCTCGCGTGCGGCGCCGGGCTCCTGAGTGGTTACGCCCGGAGCGCGGCGTCTGCTAGCGTGCGCCGCAATGAGGCCCTGGGCGGCGAGCGGGTTGTTGGGTGTGGTGGCGGCGCTCTCGGCCCCGACGGAGCTTCACGCGCAGCAAGCAAGGGCCCCGAGGGTGGCCGTGGGCCCCTTCACCGGAGAGCGCTCGGCCATCACCCGCGGCATGGTGGCGAGCGTCTTCAGCGACCACGTCGGGGAGATCGAGCTCTGCGCCCTCGGGGACTACAACAGCACCGCCGAGAGGCTCGGCGTGGGCGGCGGGGCCGACGAGGCCGCGGTGGTGGCGGTCGCGAGGGAGCTGCGCCTCGAGGCGGTGGTCACGGGCTTCCTCGAGCGCCGGCCCAACCGGGGATACCGGCTCCAGCTCAAGGTGATGCGCGGGGCCGATGGCACCACGGTGGTCACGCAGTCGTGGGAGTTCGACCGCATCGAGGAGATCAGCGCCCTCGGCACCGAGATCTGGGACCGCCTCTCCCCGGCGCTCCGCCAGGCCCCGCCGAGGGTCGCGCCTGCGGGTCCTTCCCGCCTTCCGTCCGGCCCCGCGGTGACGCTGCCGGTGAGGGAGCCGGGCAGCGGCTCGGGCCGACCGCCGCCCGCGAGCGACGACGAGCCGGTGAGCGACGTGCCTGGCCTCGGGTTCCTGCAGCTACGGCTGGGCGGCGGGGTGGCGGGTCGCTCGTGGCGCATCCCGGTGCTGGGGGAGCGCACCACGCGCGGCTACGAGAACAACATGTTCGGCGAGCTTCAGGCCGCCGCCGCGCTGCTCTACCGCTTCAACCAGCAGCGCATGGGCTTCGGGGCGGAGGCCTCCATCGGGGTCCCGGTGGGCCTCTCCTCCCAGGGCAGGGACGCCGCCGGGCAGCCGGTGCCGCTGGCGAGCTCGGGCTACGAGCTGATGCTCGGGCTGACCCTGGCGTCGCGGCCCGCGGGCGGCGGGATGATGCGCTTCAGCACGGGCATGGTGCTGCAGACCTTCAGCATCGACACCGCGCGGCTCCCCCGGGAGATGCAGCTCGCGCCGACCAGCTACATCGGGCTTCGCATGGCGGGCGAGGGGATGATCCCCTTCTATGCGCGCCGCGACCTCGACGTGGGGCTGCTCTTCGGCGGTGAGCTGCGCTGGGTGGGCGTCGGGGCCGACCTCAAGGAGGCCTTCGGAGACAACCCCGGGACCACCTTCGGCCTCGGCGCCTGGTTCGGCCTCGCGACGCGCCTCGACCGCTTCGCACCGGGCCTCGGGTTTCGGCTCACGGCGGAGTTCGTCCGATACCGCACCTCGTATGCGGGGCCGGCCGCGCTCGGCACCGCGAGCGACGTGGTGGACGACTACACCCGCTTCGTCCTGGCGGTGACCTACGACTTCGGCGCGGACCACCCTCGCCGGCGCGACGCGGCGAGCTCGGGGAGCACCTTCCTCGGCCCGAGCCAGTCGGCGCGCGGGGGTGGCGGCTCGGGCGGCGATCCGTACGGTCCGCGCTGACGCGAACGGCTCGCGGCGCAGTGGCTCTGGTGGTATCCAGACCGCCGCTGCCATGACCAAGCCTACCTCCGACGAGATCCGTTCGACCTTCCTGGAGTTCTTCAAGAGCAAGGGGCACGCGGTGGTCGCGAGCGCCGGGGTGATCCCGCGCAACGACCCGACGCTGCTCTTCACCAACGCCGGGATGGTGCAGTTCAAGGACGCATTCCTCGGGGAGGACAAGCGCCCGTACACGCGCGCGACCACCAGCCAGAAGTGCGTGCGCATGAGCGGCAAGCACAACGACCTGGACAACGTGGGGCACACCGCGCGGCACCACACCTTCTTCGAGATGCTGGGCAATTTCTCCTTCGGCGACTACTTCAAGCGCGACGCCATCGCCTACGCCTGGGAGCTGCTCACCACGGTCTGGAAGCTCCCCAAGGACCACCTGATCATCACGGTCTTCGGCGGCGAGGAGGGGCTCCCGGCGGACGACGAGGCGAGGGAGATCTGGCGCGAGGTCACCGGCTTCGGCGACGACCGGATCATCGGCCTCGGCCGCGCCGACAACTTCTGGACGATGGGTGACACGGGCCCCTGCGGGCCGTGCACGGAGATCCATTACTTCATGGGCGATGGGGAGCCCGACCTCTCCCGCTTCAACCAGGAGCCCGCGTCCGACGGCTCCGGCTGGATGGAGATCTGGAACAACGTGTTCATGCAGTTCAACCGCGCGGTGAAGGACGGGCCGCTTGTTCCGCTGCCCGCGCAGAGCGTGGACACGGGCATGGGCCTCGAGCGCATCACCGCGGTGCTCCAGGGCGTGAGGAGCAACTACGACACCGACCTCCTGCGCCCGCTGGTCGACCGCGCGGCGGCCATCGGCGGCCAGGCCTACAACGGCAGCGACTCGGAGTTCGACGTGGCGTGCCGGGTGATCGCCGACCACGCGCGCATGACGGCCTTCGCGCTCGCCGAGGGGATCACCCCCTCCAACAAGGACCGCGGGGCGGCGCTGCGCTCGGTGATGCGCCGGGCGATCCGGTTCGGATACCTGCAGGGGCTGCGCGAGCCGACCTTCGACAAGGTGGTGGCGCTGGTGATCGACCAGATGGGCGGGGCCTACCCGGAGCTGTTCCAGCACCGTGACTTCATCCTGTCGCAGTCGCGCGCGGAGGACGTCCGCTTCCGCGAGACGGTGCCCACGGGCATGGCGCTGCTGGAGAAGTTCGAGGGCTGGCGCGAGGGCCCCGAGGGCAAGAGGGTGCTGCCGGGCGACGTCGCCTTCGACCTGCACGCGACCTACGGCTTCCCCTTCGACCTCACGGAGGTGATCGGGCGGGAGCGCGGCTTCGTCATCGACGAGGTCGGCTACGCGGCGGCGAGGGAGAAGCACTCCGCGGTGTCCAAGGGCGAGGGCGAGGGCTCCCCCGTCTCCAAGGAGGAGCGCGTGCGCGTGGAGCACCGCGACGTGCTCGCCAAGGTCGGCCCGGTGGAGTTCAACGGCTACGCGAGGGAGGTCGACGAGGCCCGGGTGGAGGCGCTCTTCGCGCTCGGCGACGACGGATCGCTCTCCCCGGTGGACTCGCTCCCGACGGGGGCTCGCGGTCAGGTGGTGACCTCGCGCACGCCCTTCTACGGCGAGTCGGGCGGCCAGGTGGGGGACGTCGGCGTCATCAACGCGGGGGACTCGTCCTTCACGGTGACCGACACGCAGAAGCCGCTGCACGGCCTGGTGGTGCACGTCGGGACGGTCACCGCGGGCTCGCTCTCCGTGGGCGAACAGGTCACCCTCTCGGTCGACCGAGAGGCCCGTCAGGCGACGCGGCGCAACCACAGCGCGACGCACCTGCTGCACTGGGCGCTGCGCAAGGTGCTCGGCGCGCACGCCCAGCAGAAGGGCTCCAAGGTCTCCCCGGAGGGGCTGCGCTTCGACTACGCCTCGACCCGGGCGCTGACCGACGACGAGGTGGCCCGCATCGAGAACCTCGTCAACGACGAGGTGCTGGCCAACCTGCCCGTGGAGACCGAGGTCACCACGCAGGCCGAGGCCAGGTCGCGAGGGGCCATGATGATCTTCGAGGAGAAGTACGGCGACTCGGTGCGGCTGCTGCGCATCGGCCGGGAGAGCGTCGAGCTCTGCGGCGGCACCCACGCGTCGCGCACCGGGGACATCGGGCTCTTCAAGGTCGTCGCGGACGCCAACGTGGGCGCCGGGGTGCGGCGCATCGAGGCCGTGACGGGCTTCGGAGCGCTGGAGCTGACGCGCAAGCTGTCGAGCACGCTGCAGCGCGCGGCGGACACGCTGAAGGCTCCGGTGGGCGAGCTCACCGCCCGGGTGGAGAAGTCCCTGGAGCGGGAGCGGGAGCTCCAGCGGGAGATCGAGTCGCTCAAGCGCCAGTTGATGACCGGCGGGGGCGGCGGCGCGGCGGAGGTGACGGCGCTCGCGGGGGGCAACCACCTGGTGGTGGCGAGGGCGCCCATGGGCGACGAGAAGGGGCTGCGAGAGCTGGCCGATCACCTGCGGGACAAGCACGCGCCCGCGGTGGTGGTGGTGGGCGCGACGACCGCGGAGGGCAAGGCGCTCCTGGTGGTGGCGGTCTCCAAGGAGGCCACCGGAACTTACCAGGCCGGTAAGATCGTCGGGCAGCTCGCGGCGGTGGTGGGCGGCCGTGGCGGCGGTCGGCCGGACATGGCGAGCGCGGGCGGTCCGGACGGCGCGAAGCTCGACGAGGTGTTCGCGCGGGCGCACACGATCGTGGCGTAGTCCCGGGAGTTCCGGCACGATCGCCCGGGAGAGGAGCCCCAAGCCACCCCCCATGGGACGAACACTGAACAGAGCCTCGCTCCCCCGTGACGCCTCGGGCGGGGTTGACCTCACCGCGGTCGATCGTTCGCTGGCGGCGCTCGCGGGCTCGACCCCGCCGCGTCGGGCGGAGCGGGTCGCGCCGTCGGCGCTGGTCGAGCGGCTGTCGTCCCTCGGCGAGGTGGCTCCTGTGGCCCCGAGGCTCAACGGTCACGCGGCGATGGAGCCCTCGCTGACCCCGCCGAGCGCGGCGCCGGTGCGGGAGACCCACGGTCCCGCCGCCCCGGACGCGCCCGCGGCGGTGAAGCCTGCCTCGCCCACGGACGTCCGCGGCATCGGGCGGGTGGGGCCCGCGCCCGTGAGGCTGGAGGACCTCGAGGAGAAGCTCTCGGTGGCGGCTCCGTTACCGAGTCCGCCCTCCGACGCCCCGGTGGTCGAGGCCTCCCCTGAGGCGTCCGTCGTTGCACCCGCTGAGGTAGCGACGAAGGAGGAGGACCTCGGTTCCTTCCCTCCGCTCGACCCGAGATCCAGCGTCCTTCCGGTCCCCTCGGAGCCCGCCTCGCGGGCGCTTCCTCCGTGGACGCCGGTCCCGATCACGGCGCCGACCCCTCTGCCGCTGCCTTCGCCCATGGCCGAGCCCGCGCGCGTGGTCGAGCCGGTGGGCGTCACCGCTCCTCCCCGGTCGCTCCGGAGCCCGCTCTCGGGCGCTCCTCCGTCGCGCGCCTCCTTCGGGTCGATCCCCCTCGTCGCCCCGGTGCGCCCAGCTCCGACGGTGGCTCCCGAGGAGATCGCGGCGGTCGGAGCGACCTTCGATGAGTTCCTTGGCTCGGCGCCGGTCGAACCCACGCCCCGCTCTCCCGCTCCGGTGAGCGTGCCCCGCATCGCGCCCGCCATCCCTACGGGGCCCCATCGGTCGCCCTCGCTGCAGGTGCCTGCCTTCCGGCCGACCCCGGCGGTAGCGCCGGCGCCGGTCGCAGCTCGGAGCGCTCCCACCATCCGCCCGCTCGTCTCGGACGACGAGGCGATCGAGCCGGTGGAGATGGAGATGGAGGAGATGGAGGAGGTGGTCGCTCCGGCGCTGTCGAAGGCCCCGCCTCCGCCGCCGCTGATGTCGCGCCCTCCCGCGCCGCCGCCCTTCGTTCCGAAGAAGCGGTAGCGCGGGAGCGCCGCTCTCGAACCCTCAGAAGTAGAACATCGCGCCGAGCTGGCCGGTGATGCCCGCCGAGGTGTTGGTCGTCTCGGTGCGCAGGCCGTTGGAGCGGGTGTACTCGGGGTTGGTCTCGACCTCGGTGTCGACCCGCGTCCGGATGAACGCGCGGGCGTCGGTGAAGAGCGAGAAGTTGCGGGTGAGCTGCCACTCCAGGCCCAGGCCCGCCTGGCCGCCGAAGTACGCGTAGCCCGCCGTGTCGCGCCCTCGGGTGACCGCGTTGGCGCCCTCGTACTGCACCGAGGCCCAGGACATCCCGATGCCGAGGATGCCGTACACCTGCAGCCGGTGCATCGGGTTGAAGTAGATGAGCTCGTTGACCGTGGCCGGAACCTCGGCTCGCTGGTCGCCGTTGTAGTCGCGGCCGAAGTAGCCCCCGAGGGTCAGCTCCGTCGCGAGGTAGGGGTGGTAGCGGAAGCGCATCGTCGCCCCGACGCCGCCCAGAGAGACGTGGTTGTCTCCGCGGCCGCCGTAGGAGAGGCCCGACGCGAAGGCGCCGAAGCCGACGGCCTGGTTACGCTGGAGGCCGATCCACTGGTAGCTCGTGGTCGTGTACTGCACCGGCTGGCTCACCACGTAGCGAGTGGGCTGCTGGACGTAGACCGTCTGGGGCTGGACATACACCGGCTGCGGGGCCGGGACGTACACCGGCTGCGGGGGTTGCACGTACACGGGCTGGGCCGGCTGCACATAGACCGGGCGTGGGACAGCGACGCCGCCGCCGATCTGGACGCTGCCGCCGATGCCGAAGATGCCCGTGTTGAGCTGGGCGCCTGCACAGACGGCGCCCGGAGGGCATTGCTGCGCGAGGGCGGCGGAGGAGAACAGGGTCGCGGACACGCAGAGGAGGGAGGAGAGGGCGATCTTCTTCATGGCGAGGAGACTCCTTTCGGCAGAGTCGGCGAAGGCCAGTGCAACCTGAGGGCCAGCGGCGGAGGGCGACCCGGCCCTCGGGCGGAGGCGTCAGCGTGAGCGAGGAAGACCCGCGGAGTGTCAGGTCATCGCCGCCCCGGCCTTGTGAAGCATGGTTCACGCGGCACCCGTAAACGATACACGGTCACCGACGTCGGGTTCATCGATCTACACTCCCAACGATGGCAGCGCAGCAGGAGCCGGTCACGCCGGAGGTGGTCTACGAGTCGTCGCACGTCACCGTCGGGCATCGGGTGCTGGTGGCGCTGGGGTCGGGGATGGCCGTCTTCGCGACGATGGCCTTCCTGCGGTGGGGCTTCGGAGCGGTGGGGGTCGACCGCAGGGCGCTGCTGTCGAGCGTCCTGCTGGGAGCAGCCGTCGCCCTCGGGCTGGTAATCGCGGCGCTGCGCTCCCGGGTGGTGTGGCGGGTCACCCTCGACCGCGGGGCGTCCGAGCTGCGCATCGAGCGCGACCCCGACGCCGTCGATCGCTGGAGGCTCCCGGACATCGCGGAGGTTCGGTCCCTGCCCGTGGCCGGGGGGTGGAGCCGCGACCCCGCCGAGCGCCTCTCGCTGCGGCTGCGAGACGGTCAGGAGCGGGTGTACTCGCTGCCCGACGACGCCCTCACCGAGGGGATCGCCAGCGACATCCGCGCGGCGCTCTCACCGGTCGAGCTGCGAGAGGACGTCCCGAAACACCCGGCGGGTGCCGTCGCGGGTGCGGGCGAGGTCCGAGAGCAGGGCGTCGAGGGCGCTGCGCTCGGCCCGGTCGCGGTAGCCGAGCCGTCGGGCGATGGCGACCGTCGCGGGGGATGACGGGATCAGCACGCTGCGGTTTGTCGCGAGGCGCGTCGCGTGGAGCAGGGTCCGAAGCGAGGACTCGGCCTGCAGCAGCGTCTCGGCGGAGGACTCGTCGAGCCAGGCACCGGCGCGAAGGGCCCGGAGCGCGGCGCGGGTGTTGGGGGTGCGTATCGAGGGGTCGGCCCCGTAGGTCATCTGCAGCGCCTGGGCGATGAACTCCACGTCGACCAGGCCCCCCCGGCCGTACTTCAGCGAGATCGCCCCGCGGTCTTCGCGGCCGAGCTCGAGCTCCATCCGGGCGCGCAGCCGGCGCAGCTCGCCCAGGTCGGCGGGGCCGCGGGTGTAGGCGATGGCGGCGATGTCGTCGTGCAGCGTGGCCCGCAGCGCTGGGTCGCCCGCGACGGGTCGAGCGCGCAGCAGGGCCTGGCGCTCCCAGGAGGCCGACGTGCGGTGGTAGGCCACGAAGGAGAGGCGCGTGGTGACCAGCACCCCCTGGGCCCCGGAGGGCCGGAGGCGGGTGTCGATGGCGTAGCCGGGGCCCGCGTCGTGCGAGGAGGAGAGCAGCGACAGGGTGCGCTGCGCCAGGCGGACGGCGTACTCCCCAGCCGGGATCGCGCCGCGCTTACCGCCCGAGGTAAGCGCCTCGTCGGAGTGGTCGTGGAGGAAGAGCAGGTCGAGGTCGCCGCCGTGGCCGAGCTCGCCCGCGGCGAGGCTGCCCTGCGCCACCACCGCCACGCCGGCGAGGGGGTCGGCGCCGACGGATCCGTAGCGGGCCGCGCACTCGGCGCCCGCGAGGTGGAGGCTCTCGACCACCACGGCCTCGGCGAGCGCGCTCAGCCGCTCGCCCACCTGCGCCGGGGAGAGCTCGCCCGCGAGGTCGGCCACGCCCACGGAGAGCATCGCCTCGCGCATGGCGCGGCGCAGCGAGCCCACGATCACCTCCGGGTCGCCCTCGGAGGAGGCGCTGCCCATCGCGGCGGCGGCCTCGATCCAGGCGCGGATCTCCTCGGGGTCGGGGGCGGCGCTGTTGGTGACGAAGGTCTCGATGAGCTGCGGTCGCGCGAGGAGCGCCCGGGAGAGCTGCTCGCTCGCGCCGAAGAGCCCGACGAGGCCGCGGAGCACCGACGGTCGGTCGAGGAGCCAGCGGGCGTAGCGCTCCGGGGGGAAGACCCGCTCGAAGAGCGTCGCGACGTGGGAGAGGGCGAGGTCGGGGTCGGGCGCGTCGCGCACCTCGCTCAGGAGGCGCGGCCCGAAGTCGGGCACCTGCGCGGCGGCCTCGGCGCCCAGCGGGAGGTCGGGGCGACGGGCGAGGCGGCGGAGGTCGCTCAGGGCGGCGTCGACGTCGCGGACGCCGAGGGCCTCGACGACCAGCTCGGGGGTCGCCGGGTCATCGAGCCCTGAGGCCGCGAGGCGGGCGAGGCGGGCGCCCGGCGAGCGCGGGTCGATGAGGATCACCGGGCGCACGAGGCTGGCGACCATGCCGTTGGAGAGCTCGCGCACCCTGGCCCGGGCGAGGTCGAGCGCCCCGATCAGCTCCTCGGCGTCGGGGTATCCGAGCGAGCGGGCGAGCACCGCGAGGCGAGTGGGGTCTTCGGGCAGGGTGTGCGTGGCGTAGGGAGCGACGGTCTGGATGCGATGCTCCACCCGGCGGAGGAGCCCCCAGGCGTCGTCGAGGTCTCGCGCGTCGCGGTCGGAGACGAGGCCCAGCGCGCGCAGCCGTGAGAGGGCGCGCAGCGTCGAGGGGACCTGCAGCGAAGGGTGAAGCCCCCCCCAGAGGAGCTGCCAGGACTGCACGAAGAACTCCGCCTCGCGGATGCCGCCGCTGCCCAGCTTGAGGTCGCGGGCGTCGTCGCGGAGCTGCTCCTTGCGGGAGCGGGAGAGCATGTCCCGGAGGGTCTCGGTGATGGCCGGGTCGACCTCGCGGCGGAAGACGAAGGGCTTGAGCGCGTCGAGCAGCGCCCGGCCGACCTGGCGGTCTCCGGCGATGGGGCGGGCTCGCAGCAGGGCGGCGCGCTCCCAGGGGCGTCCCCACGTGTGGTAATAGCGCTCGGCGGTGGCGTGGGAGCAGGCGATGGGGCCCTGGCGGCCCTCCGGGCGGAGCCGCAGGTCGACCCGGAACGCGAAGCCCTGCGCGGTCACGTCGGCGAGCAGGTCGACGAGCACCGATCCGACTCGGGCGAAGTGCACCGCGAGGGGGCGGTCGCCCGCGGAGCCCTCGTCGGTCGCATAGAAGAGGCAGATGTCGATGTCCGAGCCGAGGTTGAGCTCGCGGCCGCCCAGCTTGCCCATGCCCAGCACCGAGAGGCCGACGGGCCGGGCGGTGTAGTCGAGGGGAGGGCCGTTGCGCGCGGCGACCATCGCGCCCGCGGCGGCGAGCGCGTGGTCGACGCAGTCGCTCGCGGCCTCGGACCACTCCCTCGCCGTCTGGTCGACGTCGACCGTGGCGAGGAGCTCTCGCAGGGTCACGCGCACCAGGGCCTCGTCGCGGGCAGCGCGGAGGGAGGACTTCACCGCGTCGGCGTCGGCGTCGAGGGAGCAGCGGACGGCGGGGGAGGGGGCCTCGACGGACTGGTTGCGGTCGAGCTCGGAGGCAAGCCGGGGGAGCAGCGACTCCAGGCGGAAGAGCGCGGGGAGCACCCCCGGGGCGCCCGCTCCGAGCGTCTCTACGATGACCCGCGCGGAGGCCCGGTCGAGGTCGAGGCCGTGGTCTCGCGCCTGCGTGGTCGCGAGCTGAGCGCCCGCCCGGTCGACCTCGCGAGGGAGAAAGCGCGCTCCGGTGCGTGTGCCCATTCCGGGTCCGCTTACTCCACGCCGCCGTCCGCGCCAACGAGTGGCGACGTCCGATCGATCAGGGACGCTTCGGGGAAGCCCGCGTCGGGGATTAGCGCGTCGGGCGTCCCCGCGTCGAAGAGCAGGGTATCGACGAAGGTCGAGTCGGGCGCTCCCAGGTCGAAGGTCGAGGCGTCGGGTGTCCCCGCGTCGAGGGCAGGCAGGCACACGCCCAGCCTGCATGGCAGCCCTGCGGTGCAGGGGTTGTTGCAGCGGCCGCAGTGAAGGGAGCTGGTGCGCAGGTCGAAGCACGCGCCGCCGCACAGAACCAGGTCCGCCGCGCACATCGTGCTTCGACAGGTGCCCGCGACGCAGTCGTCGGTCCCGGGGCAGACGACCCCGCAGCCGCCGCAGTTGGACGGGTCGCTCCGGAGGTCGCGGCAGCGGGCGTTGCAGCAGACCTCGGCGCTTCCGCTCCCTGGCATGCAAAGGGCGCAAGGGAGGCCCAGGTCGTCGGAGGGCCCCCCGACCTCGCTGGTCATCACGGCGTCGGAGACAACGGCATCCGGTCGGGACACCTCGGCGAGCATCACGTCGAGGAAGGGCCGACCGACGTCCATCACGGCGGGGGCGTCCATCACGGCGGGGACGTCCATCACGGCGGGGACATCCATCACGGTGGGGACGTCGATCACGGCGAGGACATCCGTCGCGTCGGGGACGTCGACCACATCCGTCGCGTCGGGGACGTCGATCACCTCCGTCGCGTCGGGGAGGTCGATCACCTCTGCGTCGCGCCCGAGGTCGGGCGTCGCGGAGGCGTCGGTGTCGGTCCGGGCGCTGGCGTCGGGGACGAAGGGATCGCCGCTGACGATGGGGATGCCCCCGCACCCGCTGGCGCCGAGGAGGCCCAGCACCATCACCCATCGCGCGCTGCTCATCGGGCGACTCTTCACCCGTTGTGAAATCTCCGCCAGGGCCTTCACGCGACCTCTCCTGCGGTCGCGCAGCCGCCGCGCATCGAGCGCCTTCCACCGCGGCGAGCTCGTGGCGTACGTTCAGCCGCCGAGGAGGATCCGCGCCCGTTGGCCGAGTCGACACCCAAGCCCGGTCGGGGCGTCCGCGTCTCGCTGCGCACCCGCTGGACCGCGGCGCTGCTCTCGGTCGCGCTGATCCCGCTGGCGGCGCTCTCGGCGGTCACGCTCGGCATCCAGCGCTCGGGGCTGCTGCGCGCCGAGCAGGAGCTGGAGCTCGCCGTCTGCGACCGCGTCGGCGACTCGCTCGACCGCGACCTCGACTACGCCGGCGAGGCGACCCTCCGCCTCGGGCGGGTGCTCACCGAGGGGCGCATCGCCGACGACGAGGGCCGGCTCTTCGTGGCGAGGGAGATCCTCGCGCGCGCCGCGGCGCTGCGGCACGTCGCGGTGTACACGCCCTCGGGCGACCACGTGGACACCATCGCGCGTCGCGACGAGTCGAGGGAGCCCGCTCCCCCGCGGCGCATCCCTGACGAGGTGCAGCAGCGCCGGCCGGAGTTCGGGGAGTGGGCCGCGCCCGCCTTCGACGCCAACGGGGTCACGCTGCGCTTCGTGGTGGCGCTGCTGCGGGACGGTCAGCTCCGCGGCTGGGTGGTCGGGACGCTCTCCCCGCGCTGGATCGAGGACGCCGTCGGCAGCATCTCCCGCGACCGCTTCGGTGCGCCCGACCGGGTGCTGGTGGTCGACCGGTCGCTACGGCTGCTGTCCCGCGGGCCGGGCCTCGCGGTGGGCAGCTCGCTCGCCGGGAGGGAGATCTTCACCCGGGTGCACCTCACGCCCGAGTCCTTCTCGCGGCCGCTGCAGCTCACCGAGGACTACCTGGCCGGGGAGCCCATGGTGGGATCGCTGCGAACGCTCCCGGAGCGGCGCTGGGCGGTGGTCGTGCGGAGGCCCGAGCGGGAGGTGTTCCTGACGCTTCACGCGTCGCGCCGGCTGGTGATCGTCGGGGCGCTGGGCCTCGCGCTGCTCGCGGTGCTGGTGGGCGCCTGGCTCGGGGCCCGCACGACGCGGCCCATCGCGGGGCTCGTCGAGCTCACCCGGGCCTACGCGGCGAGGCGCTTCGGGGAGCGCTCCACGGTGCGCACGGGCGACGAGCTCGAGGCCCTCGGCGGCGCGATGGAGTCCATGGCCGACTCGCTGGTGGCGAGCGAGCGCGAGGTCGGGCGGCTCGCGAAGGTGGAGAACGACCTGTCGCGCTTCCTCCCCGCGGAGGTGGCTCAGGCTGTGGCGCAGGGCCGGGCGTCGCTGGCGCTGGGAGGCGACCGGCGCCGGGTGACGGTGCTCTTCGCCGACGTGGTGGCCTTCACGGCCTTCGCGGAGAAGGCCGCGCCGGAGCAGGTGGTGGCCTTCCTCAACGAGCTGTTCACTGTGCTCACCGAGGTGGTGTTCCGGCACGGGGGCATGGTGGACAAGTTCATCGGCGACTGCGTGATGGCGGTGTGGGGCGCGGGGAGCGCGCCGCTCGACGACGAGGCCCAGCGGCGCTCGGCGCTCGAGGCCGCGGAGGACATGCACCGCTTCGTCGAGGCGAGCGCCCCGGAGTGGCGGGAGCGCTACGGCATCGACGTGGCGCTCGGCGTCGGAGTGCACACCGGCGAGGCGCTGCTGGGCAACCTCGGGAGCGAGGCGAGGATGGAGTACACCGCCATCGGCGACGTGGTGAACGTCGCGGCGAGGCTGGAGTCCCTCGCGCGAGGAGCCCAGACCCTGGTGACCGCCGAGGTGGCCGCCGGGATGAGCGGGGCCTTCGCGTTCTCGCCGCTGGGCCCTCACCCCATCCGGGGCAAGCGTGAGCCCGTGGAGATCTTCGAGGTGATGACGTGAGCGGCGAGGACCGGCGCACCATGCTCGACGATCCGCAGGTGGACGCGGCGGGCGAGGTCGAGGTGTCGCCGTGCGAGGGCTGCGGCACGCTCGCGGACGCGGAGGGGCCGTGCCCGGTGTGCGGGCTGCTCCCGGTGGACGAGCGCCTCGGGCAGGTGGTGGCGGGGCGCTACGTGCTGGAGTCGCTGCTCGGCGCGGGAGGCATGGGCAGGGTGTACCGGGCGAGGCACCTCGTGCTCGGCGAGCAGGTGGCGCTGAAGTTCCTGCTGGCGGAGTGGACCGCGCGGCCGGAGATGCGGGCGCGCTTCCGACGCGAGGCGGTGGTGCTCGCGAGGCTGCGGCACCCCAACATCGTGTCGATCCTGGACTGCGGAGAGCACCAGGGCGAGCTCTTCCTGGTGATGGAGCTCCTGCGCGGGTTCTCCCTCGACACGCAGGTGATGGCGGGCGGTCTCACCATGCCCGTGCCGAGGGTGGCGTCGGTGATCGATCAGGTGCTGCAGGTGCTCGAGGCCGCGCACGCGATGGGCGTCGTGCATCGCGACCTGAAGCCCGAGAACGTGATGCTCCTCGACGCTGGCGACCGCACCGACAAGGTGAAGGTTCTCGACTTCGGCATCGCGGCCTTCGACGACGAGCGCACCGTCGAGAAGCTCACCCGCACCGGCACCGTGCGAGGCACGCCGCAGTACATGTCCCCGGAGCAGTGCGTCGGTCGCAACGTCGGCGCGCCGACGGACATCTACGCCGTGGGCACGATGCTCTACGAGCTCCTGGTGGGAGAGGCCCCGTTCAACGGGCAGTCCGTGGCCGAGGTGATGTCGCAGCAGATGTTCAACCACCCGCCTCCCTTCAGCGAGCGGGCGCCGTTGAGGGAGGTTCCGCCGGGCGTGGAGGCGCTGGTGCTGCGAGCGCTCTCCAAGCGGCCGGAGCAGCGGCCCACGGCGGCGGAGTTTCGCGACGCGCTCTCACTCTGCATCCGGGGGTCGGACCCCCTCTCGCTCGCCGCTCGGGACGCCGTCGAGCGGGCTCGCACGGCGGGTCTCTCCCGGGACGATCGCGCCCTCGCGCCCGACCGCCCCGTCCCCGTCGAGGGGAACGCCAATGAGCAGGGGCCGTCTCCTCGCGTGGCGATGTGGGGCTTCTCCGAAGACCGCGCGGCGGCGCTGCGCATCGTGCTCGCGGCGTTTGGGGTGACGAGCTACCCGGTGCGCGGCGACGGCCTCACCGAGACGGCGCCCGACCGGATGCCGTGGCGCGCGGTGCTGATCGCCGGAGACGCGGCGGCGGACGAGCGCACCCGCTGGGTTCGCTCGCGAGAGGACGCGGAGGTGAGGCGCCTCCCGACCCTGGTGCTCGACCTCGCCGGGGCCGCGGACGTGGCGGCGATGATTCGCTCCGGCGCGAGCGACGCGACGCTGTCCTCGGTGCATGACGCCACGGTGTGTCAGAAGCTGCTGCGCGCGCTACGGAGGGGGCGCTAGTGCGCTCGCATCTCGCGGCCCTCGGGGCGACGATCGCCTCGCTGCTCCTCGCCTCCTCGGCGGTCGCCCAGCCGAGGCGCCGCCCTCCGGGGAGGCCGCCTCCGCCTGCGCCGACGGAGTTCATCTCGGTGACGGTGCGCGCGGGCGAGACCTGCGCGGCCGTCGCCCGGCGGGTCTATCGGGCGCCCTCCCGCACCGACGTCATCCATCAGCACAACCCCACGGTGTGCCCTCCGCAGCGGAGGCTCACGGCGGGCCTCGTACTGCGCCTCCCCCGTCGCCTGCCGGCGGCTCCGCGGCCCTCTCCGGTGGCCTGGCTCACTGCGGTCAACAACGCGGTGCAGGTGCAGACCCTACCCACCGCGCAGCCCCGCGCCGCCCGCAGCAACGACGCCCTCTTCCGCGGAACCCGCGTGAGCACCGAGGCGCAGTCGTCGGCGGAGCTCACCTTCCAGGACGAGACCCAGCTCCGGCTCTATGAGTCGACGCTGGTGGTGATCCTCGGCGACACCAGCACCCGGGTGCGACGCACCGCCACCGCGAGGGACACCACCCTGGTCAACGGGGCGCTTCGGGCCTTCCTCGGTGACCTCGCCCACGGTCCGGCGGGCTCTGCCCCGGTGGTGGTCGGCCCGGTCATCGGCATCGTCGGCCGTCGTGCCCCGCGTCGGCGCCCGCCTCCGAGGCGACGCTCGCAGGTCGCGATCAACACCCCGGGAGGCAGGGCGATCCTCCGCGATGGCGAGTCGCAGCTCTCGGTGTCCGAGGGCGCTCGGGCCGCCACCACGCTGACGGTCTACCGGGGCTCCGGGCAGCTACGGTCCGGTGGGCAGACGGTGACGGTCCCGGAGGGCTTCGGCGCCCGCGCGGAGGTGGGCGCGCGCATCGCCCCGGTGCACCGGCTGCCGCTCGCTCCGGCGTGGACCGCTCTCCCTCCTTCGGTGCTCCTCGCCCCGTCGCCTTCGCTGGTGGGCGCCTACGGTCCAGGCGTGACGCCGCCCGGGGACAGCGGCGTCCCGGCGCCCGCGGGGTGGCACGTGCAGGTCGCTCGCGACGAGGCCTTCACCGTGCTGGAGAGCGACGCTCGCCCGGCCCTCGCGGTCGACCACCTTGCTCTCCCCATCACCCCGGGGCAGCGCTTCGTCCGGGTGAGCGCCCTCGACGCCGCGCGCTACGAGGGTCCCTTCGGTCCGGTGGCCAGGGTGGCGGTCGTCTCCACGGCGCTCACACCCACGGCGGAGCCCTACCGGGAGAGCCTCTCCGTGCCCGCGGGGGTGAGCTGCACCATCGACGGCGCTCCGGTCGCCGCGGGGGGCTCGACGGTGCTCGACAGGCTGCGCCCTCACACGCTGCGTTGCGCTCCCGAGGGCGACGGTGGCGCCGCCGCCGAGGCGACCTTCGAGCGTGCGGCGAGGGCGCCCTACCGGGTGAGCGCGACGCTGGAGGAGGCCGACCCGGTGGCGAGGCGGGCTCGGGTGAGGCTGAGGCTACTCGACCGGAGCGACGTGGCCTACGCCGAGGAGGCCTTCGAGGCGCGGGCGAGGGGAGGGCCGGTGAGCGCAGAGCAGGGCCAGGCGGTCGACGCCGGGGCGGGAGAGTGGAGCGTGCCCGTGCGCTGGAGCATGGGGGCCACGTCGTTCAGCCTGCATCTCACGCTCGCTGGCGACGAGGAGGTGGACACCGACGCGCTCTCGCTGCCCCGCCCTCCGCCTCCTCCGGTGGTCCCTGAAGGCGTCGCCCAGAGGCTCTCGGTGCGGGCCGAGGGGCTCTACGCCAACATGCTCTCCACCTATCAGCGCAACGCCGACGAGGACACCTCCGGGGTGTTCATGGGCAACGCCAAGGACATCACCCACGGCCTCGCGGGATCGCTACGGCTCGGCCTCGACCTCCGTCGCCCGGAGGTCGGTACCAGCGGCCTCGTGTTCGGCATGGAACTCTTCGCCTCCGGGGTGGTGTTCCCTCGCGGGGACGAGGCGCCCGGCGTGTCGACGCTCCTCGGCGCGGGGCTGCGGCTCACCCCGAGCAACGGCGCGGTGCAGCCCTGGGTGTCCGCGGGGGCGGGGGCCGCGCTCACCGGCGGCCTCCTCCGCTTCGGCTTCGACGCGGGCCTCGGGGTGGACTTCCGGCTGGGCCGGGCGCTCTCGATCGGTCCGGTGCTTCGCTATGTCCAGGTGGTCGAGCTCGGGGGCGACCCCGCGATCGAGGCGCTCACCGAGGACGCTCGGATGATCCAGGTGGGCCTCGGGCTGACGCTGCGCTTCCCGAGAGAGTTCTGAGCCGCTACGCCCTCGCGGGCCTGCGCCCACGGGCGAGCACCACAAAGAGAACGATCAGCGCGAGCACCGAGACGACCAGCGCGACGAGGCTGTGCGCGAGCATGGCCACGACGACGGTGACGGCGGTGAGCACGAGCGCGAGGGGGAAGGTCACGAGCATCGTGACGAAGCGCGACGCCGAGCCGAGGAAGGGCAGCACGTCGAGGAAGGTCGAGATGGGGCCGAGGAAGAGCAGCATCCCGATCCACATCATGACGAAGCCGATGACGCGGCCGATCCAGCCGGTGGCGGAGTACTCCGAGGCGAGGGTCTGGATGGCCGTCGGCCGGTCGCCGGAGAGGATGCGCATCCAGGGGTCGCCGTCGACGCTGAGGGGCGCGACGGTCCCAGCGCCTGCCTGACCGAAGGCGGTGACGGTGGTGCCGTTGCGCACGGCGGTGAAGCGCACCCGGAGGTCGCCGAGGTGCGGGGCGTCGGGGGTGCCGCTGCCGCCGAAGAGGTGCTCGCCCGCCGGGACGAAGCTCGCTCCCCGCCCGACGCGCTGGATCGTCGTGGGAGGCAGCACGGAGCCTCGCTCGAACTCGACGTGGGCGAGGTCGAGGTTCCATGCGCCGACGGCGGCGCGGGGGACGACGAAGCGCGCGGACTGCACCGTCATGGGCGGGTTGTCGTGCCCTTCAGGGACGCGAAAACCGCTGGAGGGCTGAGGGGTGGCGGTCCACCCGGTGGCGTAGGTGTAGGTCGTCTGCGTGGTGGTCGAGCCGCCGGTGTTGGTGCGGCTGTTGCTCGACTGGCTCTCGATCCACGCGAACTGCTCCACCTCGCGGCGCAGCGAGACGTACGGTCCGGGCTGCACGAAGTCGGGGTCACCGAGGGCTTCGGTCGAGGTGATGGGACCGGTCACGCTCACCGGCTGAGCCTCGAAGCCCGCCGCACGGTCGGGGGAAGCGACCACGGTGCGCGCGGCGACCTTCGACCAGTCGGTGCGCCCCTCGGTGATCCAGAGCACCGCGAAGGAGCCAAGAAACAGCAGGATTCCCATTGGGATTCCAACGATCGAGCGGACGATGTTGCCGCCGAAGCTGGTGTGCGAGGTCTCGGTGAAACGGTCTGCCATCGGTGGGGCTCCTCCCGCGTAGACGAACGCCGCTCTTGTACGTCAGGGCGACGCTTCGGGTGCATCCATGGAGCGACGGACGTACTCCTAACCTCCCATGAGCCGTCGTCATCGCGGGCTGGTCGCAGGTCTCTCGGGTCTGGGGTTGCTCTCGGCGTGCTCCGATCCTGCGCCCTCGCCTGGCGACGCCTCTGTCGCCGACGCCGCGGCCGATGCTCCGGCGGCCGACGTCGCGGCCGATCTCCCTTCGACGCCGAAGGTGCGCGACCTCCCTGACCAGCCGGTGTCCGAGGGCGCCGTGATCGAGCCCGGCGTCCGCCGTGAGCGCTTCTTCGTCGACGCTCCGGCGCCGCCGCCGAACCCCGCGACGATGGCCGCCACGCCTGCGGTGTTCAATCGGGTGCCGGTGATGCGATACCGCGTCGACGTCAGCCCCGCGGTGGCGGTGCGCGCGGTGGTGGTCGCGATGCCCGGCTTCCTCGGGGGCGCCGGCTCCTTCGACCCGCTGGCGCGCTCGCTGGTGAAGCGGGCGAACACTGGCGGATCGCCAGTGGAGGTGTGGGTCATCGATCGGCGCGCCAACCTGCTCGAAGACCTCCGGGGGATGAACGCCGCCGACCGGCTGGGCGACCCCGAGGTGGCCGCGGGCTACTACAACGACCAGTCGGTCACCATCGGGGGCGAGGCCTTCGGGGGCTACCGGAGGGCCAACGACGAAGCCCTCTCGTTCATGAGCGAGTGGGGCCTCGCGACGACGCTCGACGACCTCCGCGCGGTGATCTCGCGGGTGCCGCAGCCTCGCGAGCACGTGATCCTCGTGGGTCACTCGCTCGGGGCCACGATGGTCGAGTCCTACGCTGCGTGGGACTTCGACGGCGCCGGCGGGTACCGCAGCCTCGCGGGGCTGGTGCTCCTCGACGGCGTCGCTGGAGGCCGAGCGGCGAGCGAGTCGGAGTGGCGCTCCGGGTCGATGGGCGGGCCCTTCGGCTCCACCGCGGGGGTCGAGGCCCTGCGCCGCGGCGGGCCGTACTTCACCTCGCTGCCGATCCTCGGTGTGGGGGCGCTGGCCACCTCCGAGATCGTCGCCCGCCGCGCCGCGCTCTCGCCCTCCGCGGTGGTCGCCGACCCCAGCCGCGATCGCGTGCTGCGGCTGCTCTTCAGCCTGACCGCCGTCCCGCCGCTCACCAACGCCGCGGCGATGGGCCTGGCCTTCGACGAGGGCTCCTGCCCGCTGGCCTTCGCCCGGATGTCCATGGGGCAGCCGACCGGAGGACCGCTTCGCATGGTGACCAACCCCTTCGCGGCGACCGAGCAGCTCACGGTCCCGAGCGGCCGCACGGAGACCTACTCGTGGATCGACGCGCCCATGAGCGCTCCGCCGGAGTTCACGCCGCTGGCCAGCGCGGCGTCGGCGTGGTCCACGACGCCGACCAACTTCGGCGAGTGGTACTTCCCGACGAGGCTCTCGCTCGACACCTCCGTCGTGGGCGACCTCCGGCTCGCGGCCGATAGCTGGCAGGTGCGCGAGGGCATCCGGGCGACGCACGGCGCGGAGGTCGACGTGCCCGTCCTGGCGGTCGCGACGGCCCTCGTCGGGCGGGCGAGCGCCTTCGAGGGGATGCGAGCGCGCCTGGCCCCGACGGTCGGCGCCGACCTGCCCGCAGCGGGCGCCGATCGGATGAGCGAGCGCGGTTTTCGCTCGCTCTTCGTTCCAGGGATGACGCACCTCGACCCGCTGACGGGCGCCGACGACGGGGTGCGCAACCCGGTTCCAGGGCTGGTCGCGGGCTTCGTGCGGGACAACACGCGGGGGACGGTGACCCTCGCACCCTGAGGGGCACCCTGCTCATCGGCACCCTGAATGGGGTGCCCCAGACGGGGCCCCTCCAGCGCTACGGCGCCGGGAGGATCCAGGCTTCCATCACGTCGCAGCGGTCGCGGCGCAGCCCTGTGGCGGTGCGGATCATGTCGCCGAACTCCATGTACGTGTCGCTGGCGGCGGTGAAGGCGGGCCAGGTCGAGGCGCCCATGGCGTTGGGGTTGCCCGAGGCGGCGAAGCGCACCCAGGCTGCGCCCATGGCGTCGGCGACGGTGGTGTCGGCGTCGGTGCGGGCGAAGAAGCCCGTGAAGCGGCCGAACACATAGGCGATCTCGGCGGAGTGATAGACGCCGAGGCCGGTGACCATGTTGGCGCGCTGGTTGAGCTTGCTGAAGTAGTACTGGAAGGCGGGCGTCCCGGTGGCGGCCACGAGGCGCGCCTGGGCGCGGGAGGGGCAGCCGAAGACGGCGTCGCCCGCGAAGGCCGTGAAGGCCGCGAAGGCGCTGCCGTGGGCGGAGATCGGGTAGAGCCGAAGGACGTCGTCGACGTGGTCGGGCACCAGCGGCGTCACGGCGGCGCGGTACGCGGCCTCGTCGGGGATCATCTGCCCGCGGGTGAAGATGGTGCCCTCGTCCTGGTTGGAGCCGGTGATGAAGGGCACGCGGTTGAAGCGCCCGGCGGCGAGCGCGCGCCACGGGGCCTCGGTGAGGATGTACCCGTCGATGGTGGGCTGGTAGCGGGCGCCGTAGCGCTCGAGCTCGATGGGGCGCGGCGCGGCGGCGAGCACCTCGGCGACGGTCTTGCCGCGCATGCAGGCGACGACGTCGGCGGCGGCGCCGCAGCCCACGGCCTGCGCGAAGAGGCGGCCCTGAGAGGCGGCGGACTGCACCGGCGCGCGGGCGTCCTCGTCGCGCAGCGGGGTGGTGAGGAAGCTGCACGGCCCGCTCTGGGTGATCGCGCGGTGGAAGAGGCCCGCGGACACGGGCGAGGTGACGTGGGCGCAGACCGAGATGCCGCCCGCGGACTCGCCGAAGATGGTGACGTTGGCGGGGTCGCCGCCGAAGGCCGCGGCGTTGTCGCGCACCCAGCGGAGGGCGGCCTGCTGGTCCATGAGGCCGTAGTTGCCGCTGGAGTGGTGGGCGGTGTCCTCGGCGGCGAGGGCGGTGTGGCCGAGGAAGCCGAGCTGACCGAGGCGGTAGTTGAAGTTGATGACCACGGCGCCGCGGCGGGCGAGCTCGGGGCCGTCGTACTGGCCGTCGTTGCCGGAGCCCGCGCCGAAGCCGCCGCCGTGGATGAACACCATCACCGGGCGAGGCGCCACCGGCTGGATCGGCGGCGCCCAGAGGTTGATGAAGAGGCAGTCCTCGCTGGTGGTGGGGCTGCCCACGAGGAGGCCCGGGGCCTGCGGGCAGGAGGCGCCCTTGGTGGAGGCGTCGCGCGGAGCGGTCCACACGGTGGCGGGCTCGGGGGCGCGCCAGCGGAGCGGGCCCACGGGCGGGGCGGCGTAGGGGATGCCGAAGAAGTGGCGGATGCCGTCCTCGACGACGCCGAGCACCGGGCCGGCGCTGGTCATCACCATCGGGCGCTCGGCGGCGGGAGCGTCGGCGACGACGGGCGCGTCGGTGACGACGGGGGCGTCGGTGGTGGGCGCGTCGGCGGCTCCGGCGTCGGCGGCGGGCGCCGGGTCGGAGGAGCAGGCGGCGAGGAGGATGGGGAGGGCCCAAGAGAGGCGCGGCGGCGATCGCATGGTGGAGAGCGATATCAGAAGCGCCCGGGGCGGTGGGAGCTATCGCGGCAGCGCGGAAGGGAGCCGACTACGTCGTCGGGACGTCGGGCTTCGGCTCGTCGGCCTTCGCCGCGCCGGTCGTGCGGGTCTTGTAGAAGAAGCGCCGGGCCCAGTCGGGGGGCAGCTTGTTCTTGGTTCCGCGCACCACGAGGCGGCCCAGCGCGGTGGCGCGGGCGGCGTTGAGGTCGTCGATGAGGCTCGCGATGTTGCGCGCGCGGTGGGTGGCGCGCTCGCCCGCGACGGTCGCGCGCTCGGCGTCGGCGGCCTCGCCGGTGGTGATGTTCTGCGCGAGGGTCACGGCGAGGGCCTTGAGCGCGGCCTCGGGCTCCGAGCCGAGCGCCTTGGGCCACGCGCGGACGGCCTTGAGCTGCGAGGTGAGGCCCATGCGGACGACCCCGGAGGCGCCGTCGCCGCCGACGTAGCGCTTGAGGCGGGCGGCCTTCGCGCCGCGGTCGGCGTAGCGGATCTCCGCGACCACCTCGTTGGTGGTGTCGTCGAGGGCGTCGTCGGCCTCGTCGACCGCGGCCTGCGCGCCGATCTCGGCGCCCCAGTGCCCGAGCTGCGCGACGATCTCGGTGCGGCAGCGGGCGGCGAGCTCGGTGAAGGGCGGGGCGAGGTCGGCGGTGAGCTTGTTCCGGAGGAGCCGCTGCTCCGAGTAGACGGCGCGGTGCCAGACGGTTTCGAGAGACGCGGTCGCGGGAATGGTCGGTATGGTCGGTGTTGCCATCGGGGAGTCTCCTTCCGAGCGAGGCTATCGTGCGTGCCGCGAGGGGAGGGGGGGGAATCTCGGGAGGCGGCAGCGCGGTGAGGGGGCCAACGCACCCCACCGCCAACACCCATCGCACCAGCAACACCCCGTGCGACCCCTCCGACGGCACCCATCGCACCAGCAACACCCCGTGCGACCCCTCCGACGGCACCCATCGCACCAGCAACACGCCGCGCTACCCCACCGCTGGCGCCCACCGCGCCTGCAACACCCGCTGCGACCGCTTCGACGGCGCCCGTCGTTGGTCCCCGCCGATGCGATCTGTTACTCCCACCGTCGCGCATGGCCCGACGAACCCGCAGCGTCCGTACGCAGGTGCTGGCGGGCTTCGCGACGCTGATCGTCGCCTTCGGGGGCGTCGCGGTCTGGTCGCTGCAGCGCCAGCAGCGCACCGTGCGCTCGCTGCGCCTCGCCAACGAGGTCTACCTCCCGCTCACCGCCGCGCTCGGCGAGGACCGCGGCAACCAGAGCCAGCTCGCCACGGTGCTAGACCGCCTCGTCGACGAGCAGAACCGCGTCGGCTCGCAGACCTTCATCGACGTCACGCGCCGCTCTCGCCGGGGGCGGCTCGCCGGGGCGCGGGCCGTGGTGCAGCGCAGGCTGCGCCTCGCGCTCGATCGCGACGACCAGCGCCTTCTCGAGGAGACCCTGCGCCGCCTCGACTTCATCGACCGCCTCTGGGCCGAGGACGAGCGGCTCTTCGACGGGCTGCTGCGCACGCTGATGAGCGCCGACCTCGCGCGGGCGCAGCGCGAGGAGCGCGAGCTCATCGGGCGCGAGCTCCAGAGCAAGGACGCGCTCACGTCGCTGATCCGGTCGTTGCAGGGGCGGGTGAAGGCGCTCTCCGACGGGGCCGAGCGGCAGCAGGCGGAGACGCTGCGCCTCACGGTGATCGCGACGGCCGTGGCGTGCCTGCTGGGGGTGCTGACGACGCTGCGGGCGCGGCGGGCGCTCGACCCGCTGGCGAGGCTGCGCGACCGGGCGCAGGCGGTGGGGCGCGGGGAGCTGGGCACGGTCCCGGTGCCCGCGGCGGAGGACGAGATCGGCGAGCTCGCGCAGGAGTTCGAGCGCATGGTCGGGGCGATGGGCGCGCGCGACGTGGCGCTGCGAGAGGCCAACGAGAAGCGCCTCCAGGCCGAGCGGCTGGCGGCGGTCGGGCGCATGGCGGCGCACGTCACCCACGAGGTGCGAAACCCGCTGTCGTCGATGGCGCTCAACGCCGAGATGCTGGGCGACGAGCTCGACGCCATGGGCGAGCCGGGGAGCGAGTCGCGGCGGCTGGTGCGCTCGATCCAGCGGGAGATCGACCGGCTCACCCGGCTGACGGAGGAGTACCTGCGCGTGGCGCGCCTCCCCACGCCGAGACTCCAGCGGGAGGACCTCGGCGCCGTGGTGGAGGAGACGCTGCTCTTCGTGGCGGCGGAGATGGGCGCCGCGGGGGTCGAGCTCAGCAAGGTGCTGGAGGAGGGGACGCCTACGGTGCGCGCGGACGAGTCGCAGCTCCGCCAGGCGCTGCTCAACCTGCTGCGCAACGCGCGCGAGGCGATGGAGCTGGCGGGCGTCGCGTCGCCCCGGGTGGTGGTGCGGGTGATGGCGCTGGCGAAGGACGGCGTCGAGGGCGCGGCGGTGTGCGTGAGCGACTCCGGGCCGGGGTTGAGCGCGGAGGCCGAGGCGCACCTCTTCGAGCTGTTCTTCACCACCAAGTCGAGGGGGTCGGGGCTCGGACTCTCGCTCTCCAGGGAGATCGCCGTCGCGCACGGGGGGAGCCTCCACGCCGAGCGGGCCCCGGCGTCGGACGGGGGCGGCGCGCGCTTCGTGTTATGGCTCCCGGCCTCCCTCGACGAGGGGGAGACGGAAGGAGCGATCGATGCGGAAGGACGGTAGGGGCTACGACGCGCTGAGGCCGGTGAGCGTGGAGACCGGGTGGAAGCGCCAGGGCGACGGCAGCGTGCTCTACCGCGCGGGCGGCACGGTGGTGCTCTGCGTGGCGAGCGTCGACGAGGGCGTGAAGGACTTCATGAGGGGACGCGGCGCCGGCTGGGTCACCGCGGAGTACCTGATGCACCCGCGCACCGGGCCGAAGCGGCAGAGCCGCGACGGGTTCAACGGCCGCCCGCTCTCCGGGCGCTCGCAGGAGATCGCCCGGCTCATCGGGCGGGCGCTGCGCTCCTCGGTGGACGGCGCCGCGCTGGGCGAGCGCACCATCACCATCGACTGCGACGTGCTCGAGGCCGACGGCGGGACGCGCACCGCCAGCGTCACCGGGGGAATGGTCGCGCTGGCCATCGCGCTCGACGGGCTGCGCGCCCGTGGGGTGCTGAAGGGCAGGCCGATCGTGTCGCTGGTGGCGGCGGTGAGCGCGGGCGTGGTGGGCGCTGAGCCCATGCTCGACCTCTGCTACGAGGAGGACCGCGACGCCGCCATGGACGCCAACGTCGTCGCCACGGAGGCGGGGGCCCTGGTGGAGCTTCAGTGCACCGCCGAGGGGGCGCCCGTCGCCAGGGCGCAGGTCGACGGGCTGGTCGACCTGGCGCTCGGTGGCATCGCCTCGCTGGTGGCCGCGCAGAAGGCGGCGCTGGCCTCGGCGGGCGTAGACCTCGCGGCCCTTCACCGCTGATCTGGCCCGGGCATTCGCTGCTGGAAGCTGGTCCGAGCGGGGCCCCTGGAGCTATGCACTTCCGAGGAGCGATGAGTCGACGGCGCGGTGTCGGGTGGTGCGTGGGTCTGCTGCTGGCGGCTCCAGCCTTCGCTCAGCCGGTACCCGACGCCTCCCGCCCCACCGACGCCACGGTGCGGCCCTCGGACGCCGCGGTCTCCGTGAGCGCGCCCAGCCCTCGGGCCGTCGCTCGGGCCGCAGCCCGCCGCGCCGCCGCCCGGCCTCCGACCGCTCCTCCGCTCCCGCCTCTTCCGCCGGAGCCCCGCCGCCCGAGGGACCCCTGTGACGAGGCCCTTCGCGCCGCGCAGTTCGACGACGTGACCGGCGCCGAGCGCGCCTACGGTCCGTGCCGCCGCCGGGTCATCGTGGGCGGCCGAGCCCTCAACGAGGCGGACCTCCGCACGCTGGAGGACGTCACCACCTCGCTCCACGCGCTGCGCCGGGCGGACGGTCAGTTCTGCATCGCCCCCGCGGCGCCCTTCGACCTCGGCCCCTGGTTGGCGGGCGCCCGCGAGGTGCGCAGCTGCCTCTCCTCGATGGACCGGGTGATCTCCTCCGAGGAGACGATGGAGCGGCTGCTCCGCTCCGACCCCTACGCCAACGGCCGCATCGTGGCGGTCGAGGCCCTCAACCCGACGGCCGCGCGGCGCTCCCGCCGTGGCCGCCGTCCAGATCCAGCCGTGGAGGCCGAGATGGTCAACCTGGCCCGCCTCGTCGGGCGTCAGTACATGCGCACCTGCCGCTGCCTGAGCGGACCGCAGCCGGACAGCGCCGCCGCCGTGCGCGCGATGCGCCTGCCTCCCACCATCGAGTCGGTGCTGCTGCGCGGGCTACAGGAGCGGGGCGACCCGGTGTCCTCGCCATGACCGCCCGCCCGCTGCTGCTGGCCACCGCCAACAGGGCTAAGCTCCGTGAGCTGCGAGAGCTGCTCTCCGACCTGACCGTGCTCGGCCTCCACGACGTCGGCATCGACGACCTGCCGGAGACCGCCGACACCTTCCTGGGCAACGCCACGCAGAAGGCCGTCGAGGCCGCGAGGCGCACCGGGCTCCCCTGCCTCGCCGACGACTCGGGGCTCTGCGTCGACGCCCTCGACGGGGCGCCCGGCGTGTACTCCGCGCGCTTTGCCGGGCGTCACGGCGACGACGAGGCCAACCGGGCGCTGCTGCTCGAGCGGATGCGCGACGTCCCCGACGCGCTGCGCACCGCGCGCTTCCGCTGCGTGCTCGCGCTCGCCGACGAGGCCGGAGCGCTCGGATCGCAGGTGCTCCACGCGGAGGGCGAGTGCCCCGGGGTGATCGTCCGCGCGCCTCGCGGCGAAGGGGGCTTCGGCTACGACCCGCTCTTCGTCCCGGCGGGCGACACGCGCACGATGGCGGAGCTCCCCTCCGCGGTGAAGCACTCGCTCTCGCACCGAGGCGCTGCGCTGCGGGCGATGCTGCCGACGCTGCGCGGGTATCTCGCCTCACTCTGAGCCGTCTTCTGGCGTAGCGCGGAGAGGCCTCGGATACTCGGTCGGGCACCGATGGCCACCACCACCAATCAGACTCTTCCTGTCGGTACGGCTGTCGGCGGACAGTGCGTGATCGAGCGCCACCTCCGCAACGGCGTGATGACCGAGGTCTACCGGGCGCGCCGCGAGGGCAGCGGCCGTGATCGCTTCGAGGTGCGCCGCTTCACGCTGGTCGCCTCGAGCGAGGCGCTGCGCGCGGTGCGCCGCGAGCTCGACCGCATCCAGGCGCTGAGGCTGCCGGCGATCCCTGCGCTGGTCGACGTCATCGACGACCCGGTGGGGCTGCTGGTGGTGACCGAGACCGTGGCCGAGGGCGCCACCTCGCTGCGCATGACCCTCGACGCGGCGGGGCCGCTCGACGTCGCCGACTGCGTCCGCATCGTGCGGGTCGTGGCGGGCGTGCTCGACGTGCTGCACGGCGCCTCGCCCCAGGTGCTGCACCGGCGGCTCTCCCCCGACACGATCACCCTCATCGGCCCGCAGCGCGAGGTGCGCGTCGAGGAGTGCGGGCTCGCGCAGGCGCTGGTCGACGCGGGCCTGGTCAACGCGCGGGTCCCCCTGCAGGCGCGGCAGTACCTCTCTCCCGACGAGCTGCTTCAGCGGCCCTCTCCGAGGGGCGACCTCTTCGCGCTCGCCTCGGTGGCCTTCGAGTGCCTCACCGGGCGCCCGGCCTTCCTCGGGGCCACCGAGGCCAGCCTGTCGGCCGCGATCCTGCGCGGGGTGCGCCCTTCGGTGAGCGCGCTGCGGCCCGAGGTTCCGGCTGCGGTGGACGGGGTGCTGGCGAGGGCGTGGTCGGCCGATGCCTCGAAGGGCTTCGCCTCGGCTGCGGCCCTGGCCGACGCCCTGGCCACGGCCCTTGGTGTCCCTGGCACCGGCGCGAGGCCGCCGCTGCGTGTCGAGCCCCCGCACGGCTCTCCCCCCGCGGGAGCGCCGGTGCTCAGCCCCGGCGAGCTCAGCATCATGAAGGCCACCATCCTCGGGGTGGGAACGCCTTCGAAGCCCCCCGCTGCGCCTCGGGCGAAGCCCAACGAGGCCGAGAAGCACGCGCTCCAGGAGCCCGCGCCGATGGCCCCGACGCGCTCCCGCCTGGTGGGCGGTCGACCGCAGATGCCCACGCAGAAGGTCGAAGTGCCGCGCATCCATCCGCCGGGCACCGAGCGGGTTGGCGAGGAGGGCGATCGACCGACCTTCCCTCCGGCGCGCCTGCCTCCGGCGCCCGCGATCCCTTCGGCTGCGCCCTCCGATCGCCCGGCGGGCTCCGACCTCTTCAACATCGCCGACATCGAGGGCCTCGACATCCCGCTGTCCCCGGAGAAGGTCCCCTCCGTCGCCCCTCCGGCGCCGCGCTCTCCCTCGATGCCGCCGCCGATTCCGAAGGTGCCCTCCCGCTCGCCGACGATCCTGCGCTCCAGCGTTCCCCCGGCAGCGTCGGTGGCGCCGGTGCTGGTGCCGGAGCCGGAATCTCCCTCGACCGAGGTCACCTTCGAGATGGACGCGGAGATTCCCGCGTCGGTGGTCGACGACCTCGCCGGGGACACCTGGGAGTCGCCCGGGCCGAGCGCTCCCTCGAGGCCCCCGTCGATGCCGGTGCTCCCTCGGGTCACGGCCACCGAAGCCCCGGTGGCCCCTGTGGCTCCTGCGTCCTCCGACGAGTCGGAGCCTGCGCCCGAGCTGACGCTCGACTCTTCGCCCCCGGTCGAGGCCGCGCCCGAGCCCGTTGAGGAGCCCTCGATCCCGTCCTTCCCGATCGCTCCCGAGCCGACGCCCGCGCCGGGTTGGTCGTTTCCTCCGATGTCCGAGCCTCCCGCGCCGCCACCGCTGGTCGAGCACGCCGCGCCTCCGCCGTCGGTGCCGCTCCACGGCCCCGGTCCGATCGCTCCGCCCTCGGTGCCGGTCAGCTACCCCGACGCGGGCGTCGCCGGGGCAGGAGCTCCGCCTCCGTCCAATCTCGCGAAGTGGAAGATCATGGGCGCCTCGCTCGTGGCGGCCGCGGCGATCGTCACCGGCGGCCAGATCTACCTCGCGAAGATCCGCCGGACCCCCGAGGCTCCGCGGCAGGTGCCCGCGGTCGTGCTGCCCACGCCTTCGCCCCTGGCTCCCGTCGTCGCACCCCCGACGGTGGTGGATGCGTCCGTGGTGGCCGCGGCCGACGTGGCTGCGGCGACGACCGCGGACGCTGCGAGCGTAGCGGCGACGACCGCGGACGCCGCGAGCGTAGCGGCGACTGACGCGGCGACAGGCGACGTCGGGTCGGTGCGTCCCGCGCTGGTCGTCGACGCCTCGGCGCCCGCGCCCGCAAGAGAGGCCGCCTGGGACGTCGCGGTGTTCGGCGCCAGCAACGATCCTCCGCGCGAGCACCCCCGTCGGCGCGACATGGATCACCTCGAGGCCGCGCTCGAACCCGAGGTCCGTCGCTGCGTCGGGCCGAGCTCGTCCCGGCACGTTCGCATGTCGGTGGTCTACGAGGGAACGACGGGTCGACCGCGCTCGCTGCGCATCGTCGGCAGCTACGCACAGCCCCCGGTGGGCACCTGCCTCGAAGCCCTGGTTCGCGCCCACCCGGTGCCGCCGTTCACCGACGACGAGTTCGAGGCGAACTACGTCTTCAGCACCAGCGACGAAGAGGACTGAGCCCGCGCCGCGAGGGGTGAGCGCCAACGCGCGAACCCGTAGCGTCAAACGCCCGGCTTGCACCCCATAGGCGTCAACCACTCGACTCCCATGCGGGCGGGGCAAGCCCCGCCCCTACGAAGAAGTGTCCGGCTCTGCGTAGGGGCGGGGCTTGACCCGCCCGCCCTTCAAGCGACGGTCAACGCCTATGCGGCTTGCCCCCTGAACGCTTAAGAGGAGCGTCGGCGCGCGTCGTAGTGGGGAGTCGCGGACAACGAAGTCCGCTGTCTCCTCGCGCGCGGTGCGTTGGACGCTGAAATGAAGAAAGCCCCGGAAGACCGGGGCTTTCTGGGGGTGGGACATCTCGGACTTGAACCGAGAGCCAATGGATTAAGAGTCCACTGCTCTACCAATTGAGCTAATGTCCCGAAGCGGAGGAGGCGTTTAACTCAGACCGACAACCCTGTCAACAATCTATCTATCGTCTGTCTCTTTTGCTCTTCGGCGCGCCCGAGAGGGGTCGAACCTCTAACCCTCGGATCCGAAGTCCGATGCTCTATCCATTGAGCTACGGGCGCATGGGGACAGTCAATGTGGGGTGACCGACGGGGATTGAACCCGCGACCATCGGAGCCACAATCCGATGCTCTACCAGCTGAGCTACGGCCACCGAACCAGGGGGGAAGGCTTCTAACCCAGATCGCTGGTGCTGTCACCAATCAATCTGCAAAAAATCACGAAGGCGGTGCCGGGCCTCGGGAGACCGTGTTAGGGTCCGCCTCACCTTCCGCTCTGGCGGACGGGGTGTAGCACAGCCTGGTAGTGCACTAGCTTTGGGAGCTAGATGTCGTGGGTTCGAATCCCTCCACCCCGACCCTCTTCGTCCGTGCCCGTAGCTCAATCGGATAGAGCAGCGGCCTTCTAAGCCGCCGGTTGCGCGTTCGAGTCGCGCCGGGCACGCCGCATGACCCACCGCGTCGGCCTGGGAATACTCCTGCTGGTATTCGTCGCCGGCTGCGGTGTCGCCCCCGACGACGCCGTCGACCTCGACGACGCCTCCTCGGAGGACGCCGCTCCCGACGCCGATGCCGCCCCCGACGCGCTCGTCGACGTCCCCCACGACCGCCCCACCGACGCGCTCGTCGACGTCCCCCGCGACCGCCCCTCCGACGCGCTCGTCGACGTCCCTCGCGACCGCCCCTCCGACGCCTCCGCCGATCGTGCAGTGCCTTCCGACGGGGGCTGTCCCCCGGAGATGGCGCTGGTCCAGGGGCGCGTCTGCGTCGACCGCTGGGAGGCCCACCTCGAGGCGCGCGACATGGACGGCGGCGTGTCCGCGTGGTCGCCGTATACCAACCCCGGCTCGCGCTGGGTGCGCGCGGTGTCCACCGAGGGGGAGGTCCCCCAGGGGTACATCACCGGGGCCCAGTCGAGGGACGCCTGCCGTAACGCCGGCAAGCGCCTCTGCGCGCTCCCCGACTGGCTCGCCGCCTGCCGCGGGCCGACCAGCCAGATCTACCCCTACGGAAACACCTACGTGCGCCGTCGATGCAACGAGGGCCGCACGCCCCACCCGGTGGTGCAGTTCTATGGCACCTCCACCGGGGTCTTCACCTTCGAGCGGATGAACAACCCCGGCATCAACCAGCAGCCCGACTCCCTGGCTCGCGCCGGGGCCTTCACCGGCTGCGTCTCCCCCGACGGCCTCGCCGACATGGTCGGCAACCTCCACGAGTGGATCGATGACCCCGCCGGGACCTTCAAGGGCGGCTTCTACGCCGACGCGGAGATCAACGGCCGCGGCTGCCTCTACACGACCACCGCGCACGGCTTCGACTACCGCGACTACTCCACCGGGTTCCGCTGCTGCGCCGACCCGCGATGACCGCTCGGGTCTCGCTGCTGCTCGCGCTGCTGGTCGTGGCCGCCGTCGGGTGCCACCGCCCCTCCGCGCCCCGTCGCGCCCCAGACGTCGTGCTCGTCGAGCCCGCGCGCGAGACCTGCGACCCGGCGCCGCGCTGCCCCGACTCTGCCTCCGCGCCGGTCAGCCTCGCGGGGGACCGCGCCTACGAGCGCATCCGGGAGATCGCCGCCCGCCCCTCCGCGGAGATCGACCTGGGCGAGGTCAGCGCCTGGATGGCCTACGCCCGCGACCCCGCCGTCGACGTCCCGAGGCTGCTGCGCCGCCTCGACGCCATGGCCGCGGAGGTGCGCGCCGCGCTGCCTCGATCGTGCGACGCCCGCTGCCGACTGAGGGTGCTCGTCCGCCACGTCTTCCACGTGTGGCGCTTCGAGGCGGTGAGCGACCCCAACGGGCTCTACAACGACCCCGACCACGACCTCCTCGACACCGTCATCGAGCGCCGCCGCGGGTACTGCGAGGGCCTCTCGGTGCTGCTCCTCGCGCTCGGTCGGCGCCTGGACATCCCCCTCGCGGGCGTGCTCCGGCGGCAGCACATCTACGTGCGGTACATGGGCGAGGGCCCCCGCTGGGACGTCGACCTCACCCGCGGCGGAGCGCCTCCGCTGCCCGACCCGGTGCTGCCCCTCTGCCGCCCGAGGGAGGGCCTCTACGAGCGGCCGCTCGACGCGCGCGAGCTGGTGGGCCAGGTGGTCTCGGTGGTGGGCATCCTCGACGGGCTGCGCGCCCGCCGCGCCTGGCTCGACGCCGCGATGACCTGGGCGCCCACGGACCCCGACCTGCGCAACAACCGGGGCGTCGAGAGGGAGCGCGACCTCGACCTCGCGGGCGCCCTCGACGACTACCGCGCGGCGGCCACGCTCGACCCCTGCGCTGCCTTCTACCGGGTGAACATCGCCGGCGTGCTGCGCCGCATGGGACGCGCCGCGGAGGCCGAGCAGACCCTCTCGGCGCTGGAACAGGACATCGCCCGCCGCGCCGCCGAGGACGATCCGCTCTACGTCTCGCTGGCGCACGGCGACCTGGCGCTGGAGCGCGGCGACGACATGCTGGCCGAGCGGTGGTTCCTCCGGGCGACGGTGGCCTCGGAGGGGGCGCCGGTGGCGAGGGAGTCCTTCGGCGTCGCGCGCCTGGTGCAGGGCGATGCGGCGGGGGCCGCGGAGGAGTTCCTGGCGGCGCTGGAGGAGGGGCCAGACCCCGACTTGCGCATCTGGCTGGTCGAGGCGCTCGCGGCCTCGGGAGTGGCCGACCCCAGGGTGGAGCTCGACCGGGCCGCGAGGGACGGCGCGGCGCTCGAGGACGTGCTGCTCTGGCGCGCGGTGCTGGCCGAGCGCGAGGGCAGGACGGACGACGCGATGACCGCGGCCCGCGCGTGCCTCGACTCGGAGGGATCGCGCTGCGCCAGGGCGCTCGTGGTGCTGGGCGACCTCGCTCGGGGCCGAGGCGACCGGGCCTGCGCGCGGCGCTACTACGAGACCTACCTGACCTGCGGGCCGCAGCCTCGCGATCGCTACGCGCGCTGGGTCGACGCCTCGGTCATGGAGCGAATGCAGGCGATGGCGCGCGAGCCCTTGTCTACCGCCAGCGATGCCGACACCCTGCGCGGCGACGGAGGAACCCGATGACGACGAACGTTCTGGCAGTGCTGGGCGCAGGGATGCAGGGCACCGCGGCGGCCTACGACATGGCCCGCTTCGGCGCGGCGCAGGTGCGGCTCTTCGACGCCGACGGCCCCCGCGCGGCGGCCGCGGCCCATCGCATCAACACGCTGCTGGGCAGGTCCGCGGCGACCGGCGAGGCCCTCGACGCGCGCGACGGCAGGGCGGTGACGAGGGCGCTGGAGGGCGTCGCGGTGACCCTCTCCGGGCTGCCGTACTACCTCAACCTCGGGGCGGCGAAGGCGGCCATGGAGGCCGGGAGCTCCTTCGGCGACCTGGGAGGCAACACCGACGTGGTGTGGGAGGAGCTCGCGCTCGACGGCGAGGCGCGGGCGAGGGGGGTGAGCATCGTCCCTGACCTCGGGCTCGCGCCGGGGATGGGCAACACGCTCGCGGCCTACGCCATGGGGCGGGTGCGCGGCGCGCGGAAGGTGAGCGTGCGCTGCGGGGGACTGCCGCAGGTGCCGAGGGCCCCGCTCGATTACAAGCTGGTGTTCTCCGTCGAGGGGCTGACCAACGAGTACTTCGGCAAGGCGGTGTTCCTGCGCGATGGAAGGCGCGTGGAGGTCGACACCTTCGACGAGCTCGAGGCCGTGCAGTGGGAGGGGATGCCCGCCCTCGAGGCCTTCACCACCTCCGGCGGGACCTCCACCTGCCCGTGGACCTTCGAGGGGCGCCTGGAGTCCTACGACTACAAGACCATCCGCTACGACGGGCACTTCGCGAAGATGAAGCTGCTCAAGGACCTCGGGCTGCTCGACCTCGCGCCCATCGACGTGCTCGGCGCGAAGGTGGTGCCGAGGGAGGTGTTCCACTCGCTGGCGAGGGCGAAGCTGGCCTTTCCGGGCGACCGCGACCTGGTGCTGCTGCGGGTGACCTGCGAGGGCGCCGAGGAGACCCTCACGCTCTCGCTCCGCGACGACCACGACGAGGCCACCGGCTTCACCGCGATGGAGCGCACCACCGCCTTCCCCGCCTCCATCGTCTGCCTGATGATGGCCGCGGGCGAGGTCTCCCCGGGGGCGCACCGGCTGGAGTCTGCCATCGACGCCGCGAGCTTCGTCGAGGCCCTGTCGAAGCGCGGGTTCACGCTCTCCGAGCAGCGCGTCTCGCGGGCTTGAGCCCACCGGGCGACCGGACTACCGTCCCGCCGCCATGGAGAACCTTCGGAGCTACCTCGGAGGCCGCTGGATCGATGGATCCGGCGACCGCGTCGACCTCTTCAACCCGGCCACCGAGGAGGTCGTCGCGGGGCTGCTCCCGGACGGCCTCGACTACGCCGCAGCGCTCGACTACGCGCGCGCCCGGGGCGGTCCCGCGCTGCGGGCGATGACCTTCGCCCAGCGCGGCGCGATGCTGAAGTCCCTCGCGGGCGCCCTCCACGCGAAGCGCGACGAGCTGCTCGACATCGGCATGCTCAACGGCGGCAACACCCGCTCCGACGCGAAGTTCGACGTCGACGGCGCCATCGGGACGCTCACGTACTACGCCGAGCTCGGCGCCTCGCTGGGCGACGGGCGCTGGCTCCTCGACGGCGCCGCCGTCTCCCTCGGCCGCTCCTCCAAGGTCACCGCGCAGCACGTGCTCACGCCCCGCCTCGGCGCGGCGGTGCACGTCAACGCCTTCAACTTCCCCGCCTGGGGCCTCGCGGAGAAGGCCGCCGTGGCCCTCTTGGCGGGCGTCCCCGTGCTCGCCCGACCGGCGCCCGCCACCGCCTGGCTCGCGGCCCGCGTGGTCGAGCTCTTCCTCGCCAGCGGCGCGCTCCCCGACGGCGCGCTCTCGCTCTCCGTCGGAGCGCCCGGCGACCTGCTCGACCACCTCGGGCCCCAGGACGTCTTCGCGTTTACCGGATCAGGTAAGACCGGGGCGATGCTGCGCGGGCGATCGAACCTCCTGGCGAGCGGGACGCACGTCAACGTCGAGGCCGACAGCCTCAACGGCGCGGTGCTGGGCCCCGACGTCGAGCGCGGCGGAGACACCTGGACCCTCATGGTCTCCGACCTGGTGCGAGACATCACCCAGAAGGCCGGGCAGAAGTGCACCGCGATCCGTCGGGTGCTGGTCCCGCGCGACCGCCTCGACGAGCTTCAGGAGGACGTCATCGAGCGCCTGATGGTGGTGCGCACCGGCGACCCCCGGGTGGAGGGCGTCACCATGGGTCCGGTGGCGACGGCCGCGCAGCTCGAGCACGTGCGCGAGGGCCTCGGCCGGCTGATCGCCTCCGGGGCGAAGGCCGTCGCGGGCGGCCCGGCGCGCATCGACGGCGAGGGGGTCGCGTCGGGCAAGGGGTACTTCGTGGCGCCGACGCTGCTTCGGGTCGACGACGCCGCGAGCGGCGACGCGGTGCACTCGCTGGAGGTCTTCGGCCCGAGCGCGACGCTCATCCCCTACGAGGGCGCGGGCGAGGCCGTGGCGCTGCTGGCGCGCGGCGGCGGCGGGCTGGTGACCTCGGTGTACAGCGAAGACCGCAACTTCGCGGCGGAGGTGGTGATGGGGACGGCGCCGTCCCACGGCCGGGTGACGGCGGTCAACGCCAAGGTAGCGGGCGCCTGGATCGGCCCCGGCGCGGTGCTCCCGCAGCTCATCCACGGTGGCCCCGGGCACGCGGGCGGCGGCGAGGAGCTGGGCGGCGCGAGGGGCCTCGGGCTCTACCTCCAGCGCACCGCCATCCAGGGCTACGGCCCGCTGGTCGAGTTCATCACCTCGTCGGGCGTACGGGCCGGTTGATTCCAGGTCGGGGAATGCCCTATGAAGGGCGACCGGAGCGAAGAGCGAATATGTCAGCAGATCATCACGCAGCCATCGAAGACGAAGACTTCCAGCGCATGCGCGCCTACGACAAGAACTGGAACGGGCCGAAGTTCGTCGGGATGCTCGTCGTGACCCTCGCGATCGCGCTCACCGTGATCTACGGCCTCTCCAGCCTCGGCTCCGGCTGATCGCCGCGAGCGCAAGCCCCCACATCCACAGCCAGGCACCTCGCCCCGTCGCCACCGCCGGGGCAGCGTCGCAGCGCAGCAGGCGCCTCCTCGGCGAAGGCTCGCTGCGCCTCGTCACCGGCGTCGGCGAGGTCGTCGCGTCGGCGAGCGCCGGAGCCTCGGAGAGGCGGGTGATGCGGATGGTCCCGTGGTCGTTGCAGGCCGCCGACCAGAACTCCCCGGCGAGCTCGGTGGCGCTCACGCGACGCAGGGCGTAGCGGTCGCCGAGGCAGAGCCTCCAGCCGTGGGCGGGGTGGTTCTCCAGCATGGCCGTGTCGCGAAGCTCCAGCCCCTGGCCCGCGTCGAGCCACCGACCGACGAAGGTCCGACGGTTCCAGCCGCTCTCCAGCGACGACCAGAGGAAGACTCCGTGGACGGAGTCGCCGCTCGTGCAGATCTGGAGCGTGGCCTCGGCCGACGGGTCGTTGCCCGCGATGTGCCCTCGCCAGAGCTCGCACTCGGGCGGCGGCTCGAGCGGCGGCGGGCGTCGCGGGTCGCGGAGCTGCACCGTCCCCTGGGCGTCGGAGAGCGCGGGGAGCAGCAGCAGCGAGAGCGCGATCAGGGAGAGGCGAGGCACGCGAGCAGTGTAGGCCGGTGACGCGCGATGGGCCGAGAATCAGGCCGCGGAGATCAGTGCGTCCACTGGAGGCCGAGCATGGTCTGGCCGAAGCCGCCGGGGAAGATGCCCGCCGGGGAGCGCGAGGCGATGTAGACGTTGGGGACGCCGCGCGAGTCGGTGAAATACCCTTGGAGGTTCTTCACCGTGAGCGACACGCCGAGGCCGGTGCGCCGGTGCGTGTAGCGCGCCGCGAGGTCCACCGTCTGGAACGACGAGATCGGCCCGAAGAGGCCGTCCGCGCTCGGCACGGCGCGGTTGTCGACGTCGGTGAAGTGCCGGCTCACGTACATCCACGACGCCTGCGCGGTGAGCCCCCACGGGGTCTCGAAGCCGACGGTGGTCATCATGGTGTGGGGCACCGAGTAGGGCACGAGGTTGCCGTCCACGGGGCGCCGCGCGCCGTCGGCGAAGGTGCGGTCGCCCACGACGCGAGCGTCGACGAAGGTGTACCGCAGTCCAAGGAACACGCTGGTCGGCCAGCGCAGCGCCCGCCCGAAGTCGAGCTGCACCGCGGCCTCGACGCCGGCGTGGCGGGTCTTGCCGATGGAGGCGAACTCCGTGTCCTCGCCCGACACCTGGACGGTCTCGTTGGAGAAGTCCATCAGGAAGCCGGTGCTCTCCGCGCGCAGCCAGTTGCCCACCGAGAGCCGGGCGCCCGCCTCGTAGTTGACGCTCTCCTCCGCGGCGAGGAGCTGGTCGCGCGCCGAGCTGTTGATCGTCGGGAGGATGCGCGGCGGGGCGTACCCGCGGTGCATTCCGCCGAAGAGGGTGACCGCGGGCCACTGGTAGCTGGCGCTCACGCCGGGGATCACCTCGACGAGCTGGCTGCTGGAGCGGCGGTCGAGGTCCACGCCCTGGTCGCGGCGCTGGACGATGTCCGAGAAGTAGCTCTCCACGCGCACGCCCGGCACCAGGTTGAGGCGCTCGGTGATGAACAGCCGCTCCTGCACGAAGGCCGCGATCGCGGTGCCGTTGCGCTCCTGCTCGGTGGCGAGCTCGCCCGAGCGGGAGCGCGCGCCGCGGCCGAGGAGCACCCTCACCACGGAGTTCTCGTGGAGTACCCGGCCTCCCACGTCGAGGTCGTGGCGGAAGGGGCCGGTGCGGAAGCGGGCGCGCAGCCGGGGCTCGACGCCGAAGACCTGGTAGGCGCGGTCGGAGGAGAGCGACTCGTCGCGGAGGAAGATGGCGCCGCCCGGGGTCGACTGGTCACCGACGATGCGCTCGTAGAGCAGCGGCGGGCCGCTGAGCTGCTGGTCGAGGGGGACGCTCGGGTTGGGCTGCGGCGAGCGGTCGTAGCGCTGGAAGTCCCAGTCGCGGGTGGTGGTGTACCCGTACGCGATGGTGCGGAGCTGCAGGGCGCTGCTCGGGGTCCAGGTGTGGGCGAGCGCGGCGCTGAAGCGTTGCACGGAGAAGAGGTCGTTGGGGACCGGGTTCTGCCTCGGGTCGCGCTCGAACATCGACTGCGTGAGCCCCAGATAGGTCGAGGCCGAGCTCTCGTTGTAGGCGCCGAAGCGGAACATCAGCTCCTGCCGCGCGCCGAGCTGGAGGATCACCTTGGCGTAGAGGTCCGTCACCTCGAAGCCCATGCGGCGGAAGCCTTCGCCCTGGCGGCGCAGCGCGCTCACGACGAAGCCCGCGTTGCCCACGCGGTTGCCGTAGGTGAGCTGCCCCATGAAGAACCCGCGGTCGCCCGCGACGGTGCGCAGTGTGAGCGTCTCCCGCAGCGGCGGCGCCGGGGTCACGTAGTTGATCACCCCGCCGACGGTCGACGGCCCGAAGAGCACGTTGCCCGAGCCGCGGATCACCTCGATGCGCCCCATGCGCTCGACCGGCGGGTTGTAATACATCTCCGGCTCGCTGTAGGGCGCGAGCGAGATGGGGATGCCGTCCTCGAGGATGAGCACCCGGCGGCTGCGCGTCGGGTCCATGCCCCGGATGGAGATGTTGGGCCGGAGCCCCATGCCCTCCTCGTCGCGCACGTACACGCCCGGCACGCGGCGCAGCGCCTCGTTGGCCGACATCGGCTGAGTGCGCTGCATCTCACGCTCGCTCAGCACCGTCGTCGCGCCAGGGATGCGCGCCATCGCCCGGGCCGACGACCCCACCACCGTGGCCTCGCTGATGGGCTCGTCGTCCGGCGGCGTCGTCGGCCGGGGCTGAGACCACCCCACGCTCGGAACCAGGCCAAGAACCCCCAGCAGGAAGCCTCGACGGGCACTGAAGGTGAGAATCATTCGCATGAGATTGGTCGGGAGCAGTACTCCACCGTCGCGCGTTGGGTCAAGGATGCTGTTACGGCCCTTCTACGAAGTATCAGGGCGCTATTGGCCGACGGGATGTTTCAAGATGTTGCAGCGACTTCGATCCGTGTCTCCCGGTGCCCCTTCGCGACGAGGCGCGTGGAGCGCGGCGCTGGCCCTCGCGGCGGTGCTCGCGACCCCTTCGGTCGCCCGCGCCGACTGGGAGGTCTGGATGCCCGTGGAGGTGCGCGTCCCGGTGCTCCGGGCGCAGTCGCCCACCTGGGGTCGCGTCGACTGGCGGCTCATCTCCGAGGCCCGCTTCTCGGGGCGCACCGAGGGCCTGGAGCAGCTCTTCGTCCGCACCGGCCCGGTGGCGTACCTGACCCCGTTCATGTTCGTGGCGGCGCACGTCACCTACCTGACCGACGCGCTCGGAGGCCCGGCGCCCATCCGCATGGAGCAGGAGATCCGCGGCGAGCTGGAGCCCAACTTCTTCGGCCGCATCGGGGTCTTCACCCTCGCCAGCCGCAACCGCCTGGAGTACCGCTGGCGCCAGACCTTCGAGCGCCTCCGGCTGCGCTCCCAGCTGCGGGTCAACCTCGCGCCCCCGGGCTGGCGGGTGATGCCCTTCGTCCAGGGCGAAGGCCTCTTCGACCTCACCGACAGCCGGAGCGACGACCCCGCCACCGCCCCCTCGGTTCCGCCCACCCCGGGGCTCGGCCAGCTCCGCGGCTTCGCGGGCGCCGGGCTCCAGCTCACCTCCAACGTGCGCCTCGACGTGGGCCTGCTGCTGCGCTCCCGCCAGGTGGCGGCCGCGACGCCAGGCGAGGTGGATCACACCCTCGACCAGGGCCTGTGGATGCAGCTCTTCATGGACGTCCCGACGGCCTCCCGTTGAAACGCGCTGCAACGCGTTTGAAACGCCCGCAACGCCTGCGGTGCGAGCCCCGTGAGTGCGCTCGCCCGGCGGACGCCGCGTCATCCACCCACCGGGCCTCCTGGCTCGCCCGGTGCTACCGAAGGGTCCTGAAATCCATGGCGCTCCCATCGAAGGCGGTCTGATGAACCTCTCGCTCCCAGCCATCTTTGGCGCCGGACTGCTCACCTTCGGGTCGCCGTGCGTGCTGCCGCTCATCCCCATCTACCTCTCGGTGCTGGTGGGCGCCTCGATCAGCGACGTGCGCAGCGGCGCTCAGCGAGGCCGCGTGCTGGCCACCAGCGCGGCCTTCGTGGTCGGCCTCACGCTGGTCTTCATGGCCATGGGCATGGCCGCGACCGCCGTGGGCCACGCGCTGCTCTCCCACCGCACGCTGCTCCTCCGGCTCGGCGGCATCGCGGTGCTGCTCTTCGGGCTGAAGTTCCTCGGGGTACTCCGGGTGCCGTGGCTCGACCGGGAGTTTCGCCCCGGCCTCGACGCTCCCGGCCGTCGCGGCGGCCTGCTGGGGGCGCTGGTCTTCGGGGCAGCCTTCGGCTTCGGCTGGACGCCGTGCATCGGCCCGGTGCTCGGCACCGTGCTCACCTACACCGCGAGCGCCACCGCCGACCCGTGGATGGGCGCGCTCTACCTCGCCACCTACGCCGCGGGGCTCGCGCTTCCGCTGATGGTCACCGCCGCCATCGCCCCCACCGCCCTGGCCTGGCTGCGTCGCGTCCAGGCCCACGTCCGCAAGGTCGAGGTGGTGACCGGCGTGGCCCTCTCGCTGGCCGGCGTGCTGATGATCACCGACCGCCTCGGCGACCTCGCCTCGCCCTTCTCCCGTGAGCCCTCCGAGGCCGTCGCCGCGCAGCGCCCGACGCCTCCCGCGGCCGCCACCCCGGCGGCGCCCTGCGACGCGCCCGACGCCCACGGAGCGGTCACCTGCGGCATGCCCTCGCAGGTCACCGGGGAGGCCGCGCCCGCGCCCGCAGCGCTCGCCCACACGCCCAGGCTGGTGGAGTTCGTGAGCCGCGAGTGCACGGTCTGCCGACGCATGGCGCCCGTGGTGGCCGCCGCCGAGCGGGTGTGCTCGCACGGCCCCGCGGTGCAGCGCATCGACGTCGGCACCCCTGGCGGCCGCGACCTCGCACGACGCTATGGCATCGTCGGGGTTCCGACCTTCCTGGGCCTCGACGCCAACCACGAGGAGCGGCGGCGCCTCATCGGCGAGCAGCCCCAGGACCGGCTCATCGAGGCCCTCGAGGCGCTCTCCGGGAGCCGCTGCACCAGCGTCGCGGCGACCGATGCTGCGGTGGCCTGCGCGGCCGACGGGTCGACCACTGGCGGCTGCTAGAGCGCCGCGCGGGGAGGAAGGCTCAGTGCGCGGTGTCGGGCCGTGCGGTGGGGGGCGCCGGGCGCAGCGTCTGCTCGGGGGCGGTCCCCCGGGCGAGGCTGAGGGCGTCTAGCACCTTCGGCGCGGTGGTCGCCGGGTCGGGGCTGAACGAAGGCTCGATGCGCAGCAGGTCGCGGAAGGCGTCGGCCGCGAGGTCGCGCCGGTCGAGCGCGGCGTAGGCCTCGGCGAGGCTGCGCAGCACCACCACCCGCTGCGGGCTGGCGAGGTCGTCGAGCGCGAGGAGCTGCGCGCCGAGCACCACGGCCTCGACGTAGAGCCCGCGGGCGACGAGCTGAGAGAGCGTCGGGAGCTCGCGGTCGACCTGGCGCTGCGCGGTGTGCGCGGTGATGAGCGCGGCCTCGGGGCTGTCCGGGGCCGTGTCGCGGAGCACGAGGTCGGCGAGCGGGAGGACGAGCACCTGGCCTCGGGCGAGGCGCTGCGACGGGAGGCGGTTGAACTCCGAGATGAACTGCACCAGCGCGCGGTCGCCGTAGAAGCGGCGGGCGACCTCGAACATGGGCTCCTCGGCGTTGACCACATACCGAAGCAGGTATGGAAGTCGGATCACCGCCCCGAGGCTGGGAGGGATGTTGAAGGCCCCGCCGTTGATGCGAGCCAGGTAGGGGCCTCGGCTGGCTTCGCCCAGGTGGCGGATCGCGAGGCGCTCCCAGGTCTCGCCCGCGGCGACGCGGTGGTACCCGACGCTGGGGATGGTGAGGTGCACCCCCGTGGGGAGCGAGGGCGTCGCCTGGAGGTGGAGGAAGTTGGCCGCGACCACGACGGGCTCGAGCGCGGGGTTGCCGTAGTAGCGCTCGGCGATGGAGGCGAAGGTCTCGCCGCGGGTGAACACGTGCGTCACGTCGGCGAGGGCCGAGCGGGCGGAGAGGCAGAGCGCGAGGGCGAGGGCGAGGCGCGAGGGGCTAGCGCGCACCGGGCGCCTCCCCAGGGCGGCGGCGCAGGTCGACGTCGATCCAGACAGTCTGACCCGGGCTCACCTGCACGGCGCGGTCTTCGGTGACGTACGAAGGGTTTCGCAGCCGGATGAAGTGCTGCCCCGGCGCGAGCGGGATGGCGCGGCTCATGGGCGTGGTGTCTACCACCGTGCCGTCGACGACCACCTCGGCCCACGGTCGGGCGAGCACCCGGAGCTGGCCCACGCCCGCCGTGCCGAAGGGGCGGGGACCGATCCACGTGGTCGGGTCCTGCTCGCGCCCTCGGGAGAACTCCAGCGTCGCGAGGGCGCCCAGGGCGAGGCCGACCGCAGCGAACTGTCCCGCCACCACCTGGCGCATCGGGTGGTACTTCGGCGGCGCCTTCGACCAGGCGCCCGCCATCGGGCCCAGCGCGTCTCGCACCTCGCGCTCGTCGATGAGCCCGCACTCCCGGAGGTAGCCCACCAGCCGCGCCTCGTGGGAGATCACCCCCCGCCGGGCGAGGTGCTCGTTGAGGTCGTCGCAGAGGCTCCCGGTGCTGGGGTAGCGGTACCTGGGGTTCTTCTCCAGGCAGCGCGCGAGGATGCGCTCGAGGGTCGTCGGCACCTCCGGCCGCAGCCGACGCGGGGACACGTAGCGGTCGAGGCGGATCTTCTGCATCACCGTGCGCCCCGGGTCCTCCTCGAAGGGGCGCCGGCCGGTGAGGGCCTCGTAGAGCACGATGCCGAAGGAGAAGATGTCCGAGCGGAAGTCCATCCGGTCGCCGAGCACCTGCTCGGGGGACATGTACGCGGGCGTCCCGACGACCCCGAGGCGGTCGTCGGAGGTCTCGCTGACGTCGCGCGCGAGGCCGAAGTCCGCGAGCTTCACCTCGCCCCGCCGGGAGACCAGCACGTTGCCCGGCTTCAGGTCGCCGTGAACGATCCCCCGGAGGTGGGCGTACTCCAGGGCCCGCGCGACCTTGAGGGCGATGATGGTCGCGACGTCGGCCGCCAGCACCGCGCGGGGGGCGCGAAGCTCCGCGAGCGTGGGGCCCTCGATGAGCTCCATCACCAGGAAGGGCCTGCCGTCGTCGGTGCGGCCCACGTCGATGATCTGGGGGATGTTCTGGTGCGCCAGCGAGGCGAGCAGGGCGCCCTCCCGCTCGAAGCGTCGGCCGAGCGGGGAGGTCGGGGCCACGGAGCCCTTGAGCACCTTCACTGCCACCGGGCGCTCCAGGGACCTCTGGGTGCCGCGGTAGACCTCGGAGAGGGTTCCCTCGCCGATGCGAACGCCGAGGCGCACCCCGTCTGCGCCGGGGCGCAGCGTGGTGTCGCTCAAGGGACCGGGCGCACCACGTTCGGGGCGCGCGCCCGGGCTCATTCGCTACAGGCCTCGCGCGGGAGCCGTCGGACGGCCTCGAGGCGGGCGGGGGCCTGGGTGCCCGCGGGGCTGCGGCCGTGGCGCTCGATGAGGAGCCGAAGCGTGCGCTGCGCCTGGGTGCACATCCGCAGGTTGGTGAAGGCCTCGGCCAGCGTGGCGAGGGCCTCCGGGACGGCGTCGCCGGTGGGGTAGCTCTGCATCAGCCGGTTGAGCTCCTGCACCGCGGTGGCGGCGCGGTTCTCCGCGAGCTGGGCGCGGGCGACGAGGAGCACGGCGTCGTCGGCCAGCGGGTCGGTCGCCGCGCGGGTGACGAGGGCCTGGGCGAGGAAGCGTGCGCGGGGGTAGTCGCGGGTCTCGAAGGCCTGCCGCGCCATCGCCAGCAGCGCGGGGTTCTCCGCCGGAACCTGCGACGGGTCGACCATGGGCGCGATGCCCAGCCGCCGCTCGACGGCCTCGACGCGGGTGGCGACCTGGGTGCGCGCCTGCGAGCCCTCGTCGAGCGAGTGGCGCAGCTCCTCGAGGGTGCCGGTGAGGCCTCGGATGCGCTCCTCGAAGGACTCCATCCGCGCGCCGAGGTCGGCGGTGTTGCGGGTCTGGGTGCGGGCCTGCTCGAGCTGCTCGTTGAGGGTGTTCACCTGCGCCGTGGCGCGGTCGACCGCCTCGGTGAGCTGCTGGCGGCGCTGCTGGTCGTTGGTCTCGAGCGCCCGGATGCGGTTCTCCATCGCGACGCGGGAGGACTCGAAGCGGGAGCTGGTGACGCATCCGCCGCCGCCGAGCGTGGCGAGGACGAGGGCGAGCGCGAATCGGGACGGGGGAGCCTTCGGCATCTCTTCAGGGCCTCAGTCGGAAGTCCACCCGACGGTCGCGGCGCATGCCCTCCTCGTCGGTGCCGGTGGCGCCCTCGGAGCCCTCGGACGAGACGGCGATGCGGTCGGGGAGCACCCCGAGGTTCATCATGTACTGGCGCACCACGCGGGCGCGGCGCTCGCCGAGCGCGAGGTTGTACTCGGTGGTGCCGCGGCTGTCGCAGCGGCCGATGAGGGTGTACCGGCTGCCGGTCTCGCGGCGCAGGCACTCGGCGTCGCGGGCGAGGGTCTCCCTCGCGGCGGAGGTGAGGGTGTTGTCGTCGAAGTCGAAGTACGGCGGCTCGAGCTGGCACTGCGGGCCGCGGTTGTCGGTCGGGTCGGCGTCCTCCGAGGCGTCGGCGGTGCAGTGGCCGAGCTCGCAGTGGCGGCCGGCGCCGCAGGTGCGGGTGGCGTCGCACTCGGGGCGCACCACGCAGCGGTGGTCGGTGCACACCTGGCCGGCGAGGCAGTCGTTGTCGCCGTCGCAGGCGTTGACGCCGTCGACGCAGCGGCCGCGGAGGCAGGTCTGCTCGGCCCCGCAGTCGGCGCCGCTGCGGCACTGCTGGCAGTGGCGCTGCACGCAGAACTCCCGGTGCCCGTCGCGCTGGCAGTGCCGGTCGTTCTCGCAGTTGGGGTAGTCGGGGCTGGTGCAGCCCGCCGCGAGCGCGCCGAGCGCCGCGAGCCGGACGAGCCAGGTCAGGCCCGACCACGCGGCGTTGTGCTTTGATCGACCGTGAGCCACCAGATACCTCCTTCGGACAACGCTGCGGGGGTTAGTCTTGTTCGCTGCGGCTTGTCAACGTCTCGCCGTTCCGCTAGCGAGACGGGCTCCTCACCATGAGCTCAACCCCCACCGGTCCGTGGCTCGATCGCGAGAAGGCCGCCCGAATCCTGCGGCTCGCCTCGCCGGTCATCCTGGCGATGCTCACGCAGACCGGCGTGAACATCGTCGACACCTACTTCATCGGGCAGCTCCCGAGGCAGGTGGCCTCCGACGGCCAGTTCGCGCTCACCCCCTCGCTGATGCTGCTGTGGGCGGTCGGCGGCTTCCTCTCGTCGATCTCCGTGGGCACGCTCGCCACCACGGCGCGCCGCTACGGCGAGGGCAACTCCCTCGACGCCGGCGCCGTGCTCCCCAACGCCGCGGTCATCGCCCTGGTCGGCGGGCTCTTCGGCACCCTCGGCGGCTGGCTCGCCCTCCCGTGGGTGTTCTCCACGCTCAGCGACAACGCCAACGTGGTGCGCCTCGGGGTCGGGTACGCGAGCTGGCGCTTCGTGGGCGTCGCCTCGATGGCCGCCACCGCGGCCTACAAGAGCTTCTACGACGGCATCGGGCAGACGCACCTGCACCTCGTCGCGGCCCTCGCCATGAACGTGGTCAACGGGCTCCTCTGCTGGATCCTGATCTTCGGCCGCTACGGCGCTCCCGCGATGGGCGTCTCCGGCGCGGGCGTCGCGGCCTGCGTCTCCTCGTGGATCGGCCTGCTGGTGATGGTGGCCTACTCGCTGCGCAAGGACGACCGGGCGAGGTACCAGTTCTACCGCCGCGGCGTGCTGTCCTGGACGCTGATGAAGCAGCTCCTCAAGCTGTCGATCCCCGGCGGCGTGGCGACGACGGCGGTGATGACCGGCTTCCTGCTCTTCACCAAGGTGGTCTCGTCCATCGACGACCTGGCCATCCAGGCGGGGGCGACGGCGAGCTACAACGGCGCCGCCACGACCATCATCATCGAGGTGCTGAGCGCGACCTTCGTGTCGTGCCTCGCCTTCGGCACCGCCACGGCGACGCTGGTCGGGCAGAGCATGGGCCGCGGCGACCCCGACCTGGCCGAGCGCTACGCCTGGACGAGCGTGAAGCTGGGCGTGCTGATCTTTGGCGCCGTCGGGCTGCTGATGTTCGTCTATCCCGACAAGGTGCTCGGGGTGTTCTCGCACGCCCCGCAGGTCATCGAGGTGGGCGCCGGGCCCATGAAGATCATGGCCCTGATGGGGCCGGTGATCGCCACGGCGATGATCCTGACGCAGGCGCTCTTCGGCGCCGGCGAGACGCGCTTCGTGATGGTGGTCGAGCTGGTCCTCCACTTCTTCTGCCTGGTCCCGCTGGCGTGGCTGCTGGGCCGGGTGATGGGCCTCGGGCTCATCGGGGTCTGGCTTTCCGCGGCGGTCTACGGCGTCGCGCTCGCGGTGCTCATGGGCGTGAAGTTCAGCCGCGGCGGGTGGAAGAAGCTCAAGGTGTGACCCGTGGGCCTCGCGTCGCCTGCGTCATGCAATCCGCTGGATCGCAGGCGAAATAGAGGGCGGCGCGGGACGGCGGGTGAAGTCCTCGGGGTGATTCGATAGAGTCCACGGCACCCCTGATGAGATCCCGAAAGCTCGCGCGCTCTGGTGTGTTGACCCTGGTGCTCGCGGGTTGCGCGCTCGAAAACCCCTCGATCGTCCTGGCTCCCGACGGCGGGTTCCGGACCGAGGATGTCCATACGGTCGATGTGCCGACGGTCGATGTCGGCAAGGACGCGGTGGTCGATCAGGACGTCGGCGGGCGCGATGCTGGAGGCGGGGAAGACATCCTCGATGCGGGCACGGCTACGGACGTCGCCATGGACCTTGGGGAGGACTCAGGTCCCCTCGACGCGGGTCCGATGGACACCGGTCCCCTCGACGCGGGCCCGATGGACACCGGTCCCCTCGACGCGGGCCCGATGGACACCGGCCCGAGGGACACGGGCCCGATGGACACCGGCCCGAGGGACACGGGCCCGATGGACACCGGCCCGAGGGACACGGGTCCGCTGGACACCGGCCCGCTGGACACCGGTCCGAGAGACACCGGGGTGGACGTCCCGGTGATCGTGGACGTCGGCACGCCCGACGCGGGGCCGACCCGGGTGACGAGCGCGACGAACCGCTGCTCCACGACGGGCACCGGGCCCATCAGCAGCCCCGGCCGGTACGTGCTCACCGGCGACACGTCGGGCGGCGGCAGCGACTACCGCGCGAGCTGCATCGCGGACACGGACCTGGCGCCCGATGTCGGCTTCCTCGTGACGCTGACGGCCTCGAGCCGGCTCACCTGGTCGGCGCGCCCCACCGGGTCGTCGTCCTTCGTCCCGGTGGTGTACCTCACGCAGAGCTGTTCGGAGCAGGAGTCGGGAGACCACCGCTTCTCCAACGAGCTCGCGTGCGTCGACAACGGCGGCGCGCCGATGCTCACCCGCGGCGGCGTGGTCGACCTCCCGGCGGGCAACTACTACCTGGTCGTCGACGGCGACCGCAACAACACCACCTCCAACGCCGGAACCTTCGAGGTCACCCTCGACGTGGCCGCGCGCGAGAACTCGTCCAGCTACCGCGTCGAGACGGTGGGCACCCGCTCGTGCAGCGCCCTCCCGGGCGGCTCCGTGGTCATCAACGACGGCGACGACGTCGTGTCGATGGTGCGCACACTGCCCTTCTCGTTCCGCTATTTCGGCGCGGCCTTCACGCGCCTCGCCGTGTACAGCAACGGCTTCTTCACCTTCCTCCCGGACGGGGGCACGGCGTGGTCGGCGGGCACCTCGTGGCGCAACCACGGCATCACCTTCAGCGGGCAGCCCGCGGGCGCCGTCGCGCCGCTCTGGGATGACCTCGTCGCGACGGCCGGAGGCAGCAGCGAGGTCCATCAGTGGGTGGACGGCGCGATGCCCAACCGGGTGGCCCACGTGTACTGGGAGGGCGTCGCGTTCTACTGGGACAGCGGAACCAACGTCAGCTTCGAGGTGAAGCTGTTCGAGACCACCAACGTGATCGAGTTCGCCTACTGCGGCGAGAGCCGCAACAACGCCCTCTCGCGCGGCGGCAGCGCGACCGTCGGCCTCGAGTCCTTCGACCAGACCGCGGGGGTCCTCGTCGGCCTCAACCGCAGCGGCGCCGTCGCGCCTGGCACGGGCTACCGCTTCACCCCGCAATGACGCTCCCCGACGCCGTGTTCTCGCCCATCGGGGTCGTGCGCACGCCCTTCTCCGAGCGGCGCGAGGCGCCGCGGCAGCCTTACGCCGCGGGCGAGGCGCCCGGCACCATCGAGCTCCTCCCCGGCCACCGCTACGAGGACGCCCTCCGCGACCTCGACCAGTGGACCCACCTCTGGCTGGTCTACTGCTTCCACCTCAACAAGCACTGGCGGCCGACGGTGCTCCCTCCGCGCAGCCGACACGGTCGCCGCGGCGTCTTCTCCACCCGCTCGCCCCACCGCCCCAACCCCATCGGGCTCTCGGTGCTGCGCATCGTCCGCGTCGAGGGGCTGCGCGTGGAGGTGCTCGGCGTCGACATGATCGACCAGAGCCCGGTGCTCGACATCAAGCCCTACGTCCCCTTCGCCGACGCCGTCCCCGAGGCCGGCACCGGCTGGATCGCCGCCGACCCGGAGCCCGCCTGGGAGGTCCAATGGACTCCGTTGTCCAATGAACAACTCGACTGGCTCTCCGACCGCGGCGTCGCCCTGAGGGAGCCCATCACCGCCGCGCTCGCCCTGGGTCCGCAGGCCCACGCCTACCGCCGCATCCGCCGCGACGGCCCCCGAGGCACCCTCTCCCTCAAGGACTGGCGAGTCGCCTTCACCGTCGTCGACCACGCGCTGCGCGTCGACCGCATCGACTCCGGCTACCGCCTCGCGCAGATCGTCAGCGGCGAGGCGCCTTCACTGCACGCGGAGTTCGCGCTGCGCCATCCGACTGCAGATAAGTCCCGTTGAAGCTGAGCGGCAGGAGCTCCCTCACCGTCACCACCTGTCGCACCGTCCCTCCGACCACCAGCGCCACCGGGAGGTCGAGCGCGAACTCCGACAGGATCTGCCGACACGCCCCGCACGGCGCCCCCGGCATCGGCCCCTCGGTGGCGACCGCGAGGGCGGTGAACTCCCGCCAGCCCCGAGCGATGGCGTGGGCCACGGCGTTGGCCTCGGCGCAGATGCAGAGCGGGTACGACGCGTTCTCGACGTTGCAGCCTCGCGAGAGCCCCTGCGTGGTGAGCAGCGCGGCGCCCACCCGGTACTTCGAGTACGGGGCGTGGGCGCGGGCGCGCATCCGCTCGGCGGTCTTCGCGAGCCCTGCCCAGCGCGGGTCGTCGGCCCTCACGCGAGCCCCCGGAGGATCGCCTCCAGCAGCGCGATGAAGCGGTCGCGGGCGAGGCGCGCGGTCTCCTCGACCTCGGCGTGCGAGAGCGCGTGCGGCGAGACCCCCGCCGCGAGGTTGGTCACGCACGACAGCCCGAGCACCTTCGCGCCCATGTGCCGGGCGGCGACCACCTCGGTGACGGTGCTCATCCCCACGAGGTCGGCGCCCATGGCGCGAAGCATCCTGATCTCCGCCGGGGTCTCGTAGCTCGGGCCCAGCAGGCCCGCGTAGACGCCCTCGCGAAGGGACTGTCCGACGGACTCCGCGGCGGAGTGCGCCAGCCGACGGAGCGCAGGGTCGTACGCGTCGGTCATGTCGGGGAAGCGCGGGCCCAGCGAGTCGTCGTTGGGGCCCGCGAGGGGGGTGCGGCCGGTGAGGTTGAGGTGGTCGGTGAGGAGCGTGAGGTCGCCCGGGCGGAGCGTCGGGGAGATGCCTCCCGCGGCGTTGGTGACGACGAGGGTGCGCGCGCCGAGGGTCAGCAGCGCGCGGACGTTGAAGACCACGTCGTCGGGGCTGTGGCCCTCGTAGAGGTGGATGCGGCCGGCGAGGGCGGCGACGACGGGCGAGGGGCCCTCCCGCAGCCGGCCGATGACCAGCTTGCCCGCGTGCCCCGGCACCGTGACCCTGGCGAGGTGCGGGACCTCCGAGAAGGGGATCACCGTGGCGTCGACGAGGGTGTCCGCGAAGGCGCCGAGCCCGGAGCCCAGCACCAGCGCGACGGAGGGGACGCGGGGGTCGCGGGCGCGGAGGGCAGCGACGGACTCATCGAGGCGCTGGCGGAGGGAGGTCATACCGGGCGGAGTATCGTCTCGCGGCGCCCCCGGTGGAAGCGCCGATCAGCGGTCACTCGCGACCGGGCGCCCGCACCACGAAGGGGGCCACGTCGACGGGGCCCTCGCCCTGCGCGTCGAGCACCGCCGCGAGCCCGACGAGCTCCCTCGCGTTGGGGGCGATGCGACGCGCGGTGGCCACCGCCGAGCGGGCCTCGCTGCGGGCGCCGCGAGCGGCGAAGAAGAGGGCGTCGTGGTAGGCGCGCCAGAGGATGTACTCCGCGATGCGGGGCTCGCGGTCGGCGCCGGGGGTGCTCGCGAGGGCCTCGCGCAGCCCCTCGATGCGGGCGAGGTGCGCGGGCGCCGTGGCGCGCACCGCGGTGAGGGTGGTGGGCTCCGTGCGTACCTCCGCGAAGGTTCCGCGGGGGAGGACGTAGGGGACGGCGTCGAGGAGGTTGTGCGGGTCGAGCTCGACGCGCACCGGGCGTCGCGTGGCGAGGTCGAGGAGCCCGACCATGCGAGGCGAGCCGCGGGAGAGGAAGTCGCGCACCACCGGCAGCAGCGCCGCGTCGCGGGCGAGCAGGGTGTTGGTCATCCCGGGCCAAGGGACGAAGGGCGCCGGGATTACCGTCACGTCGGGCCGCTCCCCGTCGACGAGCTGCGCATACCGCAGCCGGAAGGCCGTCTCCGGCGCGTACGCAACGATCACCGCGCGCGCGGGCACGGCGCCGAGGTCCGCCGCGGTCATCACCTCGGTGGCGTCGCCCCGGTCGCCGAGGGTCTCCCTCAGGCTGAACCCTCCAGCCGGGATGAACATCATCGCCGGGGCGACCACCAGCGCCGCGCGCAGAAGCCGCCGTCCGTTGGGCGACGGGCCCTGCGGCGGAGGCGGTGCGTCCTCGATGCTTCGCCACGCCTGCGCGGTGAAGGCCGCGCCGAGGACGCCGAGGCAGAACACCGCGGGCACCAGATATCCAGCCGCGTCGGGGTTGTCGGCGACGAAGCCGAGGCCCGCGCGGGCGAGCACCCCGACCAGCGCCACGAGTCCGAGCCGGCGCGCCCAGGGCACGTTGCGTCGCGAGGCGATGAAGATCCCCGCCGCCGCGGCGATGAGCCCGAGCGGGGTGAGCGAGCGACCCACCCAGTCGATCACGTCCAGGAGGTGCTCGCGGAAGGAGCCCGGCACGCCGCCGCCGGTGTTCTTCTGGAAGGCGCGAGCGGAGACGGTCCAGACGAGGTCGCCGGGGGTGCGCACCCGCACGATGCTCGCGGCCGCCCTCGCTCGCAGCCCGAGCAGCGAGTACGGCAGCAGGCCGAGCGCTCCGAGGGCGGCCCACGGGAGCACGATGCGAGGCAGCGCGCGACCTCCGCCCTCGCGGACCCGATCGACCAGCGAGAGCAGCGCGGCGGGCGCAGCGGTGAGGGCGATGAAATGGTGGTTGGCGCCGCCGAGGGCGAGGGTGAGCACCCCGAGCCTGGCGCGGGTGGCCTTCGACCAGCCGTTGGGCGCGGCGCTGATGAACGCCGTCATCGCGGCCAGCAGGCCCGCGAGCGCGTAGACCTCCGCGCGGCTGGTCTGCCGCACGAGCGCGATGCCCAGCGTGGCGCCGAGCGCGTGGCCGAGCGCGAGCCACGGGAGCCAGCGGCGCGCTGCGACGGCGGAGGGGCCGTCGAGGACGGCGGTCGCCAAAGGGAGCGTGAGGCCGTAGGCGAGCCTCCCCATGAGGCCGAGACAGAGGGCGCCGAGGAGGGTCACCCGCAGCGCGACGGTGCCGATGGGGACGAGCGTGGCGACGGAGCCGACGGCGACGAAGAGCGGGTGCCCGGGGGGGTGCGTGGCGCCGAGCCCCGCGGCGCAGGAGGCGAGCTCGGGGGCGTCGTAGAAGCCCATGGAGTTGCCGCCCGCGAGAGCGCCGACCAGCGCGGGGATCGCGAAGGCGAGCAGCGGTGCGTAGTCGCGGGCGAGGGCCGATGGGTCGGCGGGGGGCGGTGCGTCCGACACGGGAGGAACGCGGACGTTACCCCCGAAGAGGGCTTTTGTGGCGACGCTCGGGAGAGCATCATCGGCGCACAACCGATGGAGCACCGATCGATGACCGCACGCGCGCTGACCCTCACCACGATGATGTTGCTCGGAGCCTGCGGGGGGACGCAGGTCCGCACCGCCTACCGGTTCGCGGGCAACGACCCGGCGACGATGGTGGCGGTGGACATCCGCCCCGGGCCGATGCCCGCCAACGAGAGCTTCAGCGGGAGCTTCCACTCCGAGCAGATCGGGGACGTCTACCTCGATCAGACCGGAGACTCGGTGGTCGGGCAGTACACATACAACAGGGCCTCGTGCCGGGCGACGGGCCGCATCGAGGGCCACGTCGAGGGCAACCTCCTGCGCTTCAGCTGGACCGAGAGCCAGCGCGCCTGCGGTCGCATCGCCCCGCTCACCGGCAAGGGGTACCTGCTCTTCTGGATCGACAGCGCGGGCAACGGCCGCGCCAACGGCGAGTGGGGCATGGGCGACCGCGACTCCGGCGGCGGGCCGTGGTCGCTCTTCCGCGACCGCGTCCGGCGTCAGCCCCCCGCGGCGGAGACCACCACCGATGGCCCCTTCTCCGGAGACAACCCCCCAGCGGGGCGCTGAGCCCCCTTACACCCGCTACTTCTTGGAGCGCGACGACTTCAGCTCCGCAACGCGGATCGCGGGGTCGGTCGCGCACACGTCGAAGTCGTCGCGGATGTCGACCAGCAGGTCGTTGCGCGCCTGCTCCACCGTGAGGTCGTTGAAGTCCGGCAGGGCCACCTGCCGGGTCTCCTCCATCGAACCCGGCGCGCGCTTCGGAACGAAGTCCCTGTCGGCGTCCACGAGCCGGATGACCACCGCGGTGATGTTGTCCTCGCCCCCGTGATCGTTGGCCATCGCGATGAGCGAGCGACACGCCACCTCCGGGTCTTCGTGCCGGGTGACCACGTCCAGGATCTCCTCGTCGGAGATCATCCCCGAGAGCCCGTCGGAGCAGAGGACGTAGACGTCGTCCTCGCGTGCCGCGTCGGCGAGCAGGTCGACCAGCACGACGTCGTTCATCCCGAGGGCGCGGGTGATGACATTGCGGGGGAGCTCGTCGCGCTGCGCCGCCGGCAGGTCGGGCATCGTGCGGATGTACTCGTTGATCAGCGAGTGGTCCTGGGTGAGCAGGGTGATCTGGCCGTCACGAACCCGGTAGCACCGGCTGTCGCCCACGTGGCCGACGAACACCCGGTTCGTCTGGCGAGCCACCAGCAGCCCGACGAAGGTGGTGCCCATGCCGCGGTGGTCCGCCGCCCGGACGCCTTCCTCGTAGATCGACCGGTTGGCGACCTTGATGCTGGTGACGAGGCGGTTCTCCTCGACGGAGAGCGCGGGGTCGTAATGGAAGGGCCAGGTGGCGTCTTCGCGCATGGTGCTGTCGAAGAAGGCCGTCACCGTGCTGGTGGCGAGCTGCGACGCGACCTCGCCAGCGCGGTGGCCGCCCATCCCGTCGGCCACGATGAAGAGCTCGTGCGCAGGGAGCAGCGCAAAGCTGTCTTCGTTGTGCTCCCGCAACAGGCCAACATCGGACCGACCGGCTGCAACGACCCGCAACACAACGCTTGGGCAAGCGTTTCACCCTGGCCTGTACGGTGTCAAGGCATCCGTCGAGGGGTGCTAGCGTTCGGGCCTTGCCCGCCCCGACACTGCCTCACACCGCCGCCCTCCCGCTGCTGCTTCTCGCCGCCTCGGGGGCCTGCGACCGCGCTCCCTCCGAGCCGCGCGGCGGGCGCTCCCCGGCGCCGGTGACGCAGGCTGCGGAGCCGTCGCTCGAGGCCGCCGCGAGGAGCCTGGGCGCGGTGGTCGACGCGGGGGTCGGGGCGGTGCATCCGCTGGGCGTGCCGACGCCCGCGGGGACGATCGCGGTGGGCTTTACCCTGGGACGTATTCCCTCCGCGGCGCTGGTCGAGGCAGATCGGGCGTCGGTCGGGCGCGACGGGGCGGAGCGGGCGCTCGCGCTGTGGGTCGCGCGGGGGGAGGTGCCCGACGCGACGCGGCTGGCCCGCACGGTCGGGGCGATGGTGTACCCGGGGTGTACTGTCGACGTCGGCGGGGAGCTGCATGGGCCGACGCCTTCGCTGGGCGCGCACCCCGGCGGAGGGCGGGTGCTGACCTTCTCCTTCGTGATCCCCGAGGGCAGGGCGGGCGCGGGGCTCCACGTGGCCCGCTGGCGCTGGACCGACAGCGGGCTGCTGATCGAAGCGTCGCCGCACCCCGAACGTCGTTGACCTCCGCACCCCCCGCTGGGAACAATCCCCCTCCTGATGCCGGAGCGCCTTCAGCTCGAGTACGCAGCCCTCACCGACGTCGGGCGCAAGCGCAGCCACAACGAGGACTCCTTCAAGGTCGCCCCCGACGAGGGCCTGTACCTCGTGGCCGACGGGATGGGCGGGCACAACGCCGGCGAGGTCGCGAGCGCCATGGCCGTCGACGTGGTGAGCCAGTTCTTCGTCGACGCGCACGACGAGCCGATCATCTCCTGGCCCTTCAAGCAGGCCCGCGGCGAGCGCTACGACGCCGACACCCTCGGCATCGCGGTGCAGTACGCCAACCTCCGCATCTACGAGTCCTCCCGCGAGAGCGCCGAGCGCCGCGGCATGGGTACCACCTTCGTCGGGGCCCTGGTGCGCCACGGAGCGGCCTGGGTCGCGCACGTCGGAGACTCCCGCAGCTACCTCGTTCGCTCCGCGGGCTCCATCGAGCCGCTCACCACCGACCACTCGCTGCTGGAGGAGTACCGCCGCACGCGGCCCGACCTCACCGACGAGCAGCTCAAGAAGTTTCCGTACAAGAACGTCATCACCCGGGCGCTGGGGATGAAGCCCGACGTGGCCGTCGAGATGCACCGCCACGAGCTCCACGTCGGCGACGTGCTGCTGCTCTGCTGTGACGGCCTCACCGGGATGCTCACCGACCAGCGCATCGGACAGATCGTCCAGGAGCACCCCTCGCTCACCGACGCCTGCTCCGCCCTCGTCGGCGAGGCCAACAAGAACGGCGGCCTCGACAACATCACCGTCGTGTTGATTCGCGCCCTCGCGGCGTGAACCCGAGCCCGGGGTTGCTGCACCGTAGCGGGGCACCATGAGCGCCCCTTCCGCCTCCCCGCGTTGGATCATCCCCGCCCTTCTCCTCGCGCCCATGGTCGCGGGGGCGCACGACTGGCCCTGCGCCCGCCACGACCCGCAGCGCACCGGCGCAGCCACCGGACCGCTGCGGCTCCCGGCCCCTGCGGTGCGCTGGCGGCACTACCTCGGGGGGCAGCTGCGGGACGACCAGTGGCGCGTCGCCGACGTCGACGGCGACCGGGTCACGGACGTGGTCTTCGTCGCGAGCGGCAAGGTGATCTGCAAGCACGCCGACGACTCGCTGGTGTGGGAGAGCGACCTGATCGACGCGAACTCCCTCGCGGCCCTCGAAGACCTCGACCGCGACGGGCGCACGGAGGTGGTGGTCGTGGGAGAGCGGGGCGCCGTGCTGGTGCTCAACGGCTCGACGGGGAGGGTTCTCTGGGAGGTTCCGAGGGAGCATCGGGGCCTCGGGGCGAGCGCGCGCCTGGGCGACCTCGACGGCGACGGGCTGGCCGAGCTCTACGTCGGGCAGTGCCTCCTGAGCACCGTCGGCTCGTCGGTGTACTCCTTCCGTGACGGCTACGCGGCCCCGCGCACGCTCTGGCAGGTGCCCTCGTCGACCCAGCGGTGCGGCACCCAGTACGACCTCCTTGCCGACGTCGACGGCGACGGGATGCGCGAGGTGGTGATCGCTCAGGGAGACAACACCATGCGGGTGCTCGACGGGCGCTCCGGGGTGCTGCGCTGGGAGGTGCCCGCGCCGAGCTCCGGGAGCTTCACCCAGCGGTCGATCCCGCTGGCGGTCAACGTCGACGACGACCCGGCGTCCGAGCTCGTGGTGGTGACCAACACCATCCGCGCGGGCACCCCCGGCTTCGGCGCGCGTCGCGTGGCGGTCTACGATCCGCCGCGGCCTACGCAGTCGACGGCGACGCTCGTCTGGGAGGCCGTGCAGGCGCAGCCCGAGGGCGGCGGGCTCGCGTTCTCGCCCGACAGCGTCGGCGACCTCGACGGCGACGGCCGCCCGGAGCTCGTCGCGAGCTTCTACGACGGCACCGCCCGCCGCTGGGACCTCACCATCCGCGACGCCGCGACCGGCGCCGTGCGCGCCAGCCGGGAGGGCTTCGAGCTCGTCGGCGTGCTCCCCGCGACCGCCTCCGGGCTCGGTCGCCCGGTGCTCCTCGGCGTGCAGGACGACCGCGCCGCCGCGGCGCTCACCCTCTCCGACGGCGCGCTCTCGGTGCGCTGGACGCTGCCCTCTCGGCGCCCCGCGCTCGTGCTCGATCCCACGCTCTCGCCCCGCCTCGGCCTCGCCCACCGCCCGCTCGCGATGCAGCTCGACGCCGACCCCGCGCTCGAGCTGCTCACCACCGCCTTCGACCCCGCGCTGCCCGCCGAGGCGCGCACCGTCACGACCCTGGTGGCCTACGACCTCGACGGCGCGACGCCCGCGGTGCTCGGCACCCTCGAGGCCCCGATGGCCGCGACGATGCTGACCTTCCAGACGGGCGCCAACCTCTCCCGGGAGATCACCCAGCCGCTGGTGGTGACCAGCGACGGGTACCTCCTCGCGCTCGACGAGGCGCTGCGCCCCACCAACCGCCTCGTCGGAGCCGAGTTTACCATCCCAGGTATGCGCGTCGGAGGGTACTACTCCGGCTCGGGGATCCTCGGCGCGACCCCGGTGATCGGCTCGCTCCCAGGGGCCACCGGGCCCGAGCGCTCGGTGCTGGTGCGTGACAGCCGCCGGGCGCTGCTCCGGCTCGACGCCCGGAGGGCCTCGCTGGCATCCCCTCCGGTGCTGCGCTGGCAGCGGGCCCGCGCCGGGTGGCCGGTGATCGCCGACCTCGACGGCGATGGCGCCAACGACCTCGCCGCGCTCGACGGACGCGCGCTGCTCTCCGTCGATCCGGCGCGGGGCGACGCGCTGCGATGGTCCGTCGACGATGCCGCGGGCCCCATCGGATCGTCGACCGCGGGCGACATCCTCCCGCTGCGCCGCGCCGGAGAGCCGGGCGCCGACCTGGTGTTCATGCGCGTCGACCCGGGCTTCGTGGTGCGCCCCTCGTCCTTCCGCGGCCGCGACGGCTCGCTCCGCTGGAACACCTTCTCCCGCACCCCCCACTCGGGCATCGGCGGCTTCGCGGTGGCCGACCTGTCGGGCGACGGCACCGAGGACGTGGTCACGGCCCTCAACGCGCTCAATCGCATCGACGGCCGCGACGGGACCGCCTCGGCGGACGCCTACACGGTGCCCTACGGCTCGCCCATCGTGTCGTCGTGGAGCGGGACGGTGCCCGAGATCTACCTCCAGGCGAGCCTTCACGACGGGCTGCTGGACAGGGATTTCCAGCTCCGCGGCCAGATGTCCGACCTGGCGGTCTCCTCCAACGCCGGGGCCGTGCTGCGCTGCGCCGAGCAGCCCGCGCTCGCCTTGAGCCCCTCATTGTCCGCCGAGCTCCGGGTGATCCGCCCTCAGGACCTCCCGGCTTCGGGAGCCCCCCCGGCCTCGGCCACGCTCGCCCGCACGGTGCTCGCCGGGGGCCTCGCGTACCCGTCGCGCGAGATGGTCCCCTCGACCGCTCGCGTGGGCACGCTCAGCAACGCCACCGCGGTGGCCGACGGCGACGGCGCGGGGCACCCGATGCTGCTCGTGGGCAGCACCGACGGCTGGCTCTACGCGCTCGACGGCTGCTCCCTCGCGCTCCGCTGGGCGCACGATTTCCGCTACCCCGTCGGGGAGCCCGTGGTGGGCGACACGGACGGTGACGGCACCGACGACGTGCTGGTGAGCGTCGGCGACGGGTACCTCTACGCGATGGGCGCCCGCACGCTTCCGACCCCGGAGGCGGTGCGCGACACCGACCCTGCGGACGCGGACAGCGACGCCGACCTGGACGAGGTCGAGACCTTCGACACGGTCACCGCGCGCTGGGCCGCGACCCCGGGGGCGATGCGCTTCCAGGTGCGGGTGACCACCCTCGCGGGCACGGCGCTGCAGTTTCCGGAGTACACCGAGGTGACCGGCGACCGCGCCCGGGTGGGAGAGCTTCCGCTGCGCCTCGGGGGCCGGTACCGCGTCGGGGTCGTCGCCGTCGGGGCCGACGGATCGAGCGCGGAGGCACTCTCCGACGGATTCACGGTGGTGGACGTGAGCCCGCCGACGATTCGCATCGGCGCCAACCCGGCGACCTTCACGCCGCCCTCGCAGATGACCAACCTGGAGGTGACCTTCGAAGACCGCACCGGGCTCGCGAGCACCCGCGCCGAGCTGCTCGACCCGAGCGGCGCCGTGGTCCGGGTGCTGGTCGACGAGACGCTCCGCTCGCCGCTGCCCTCGCGCACCACCCGCGTCGCCTTCGACGGCATCGCCGCGAGCGGGACCCGGTACCTCCCTCCGGGCGTGTACACGATCCGCGCGTCGGCCACGGACGTCCGCGACCACACCGTGACCGCTACCGGGACCTTCACCATGCTGGAGCGGGTGGTGACGCCCGGCACGCGCCGCGACGACGCAGACGGCGGCTGCGCTTGCACCGTCGGGCGGGTCGGCGGTGCGCCTCGTGGGGTGTGGCTCGTCGCAGCGCTCGGCCTCGCGGGGGTGGCGAGGCGCCGTCGCCGTGGCTCAGCCGGTCGCTGAGGCGTTGGGGTCGAGCGTGGGCAGGCCCTTCGCCTTGCGGAGCGCCCGCTCCTCGACGGAGAGCGCGATGATGGCCTCGCGGATGTGCTCGGCGATGGCCTTGTAGGTCTCGTTCTCCGCGGGCATGTCGTAGAAGCGCTGGAGGTCGAGGGGCTCGCCGAAGACCATGGTGACGGGGTCGCCGTCGCCGGTGAAGTTGCCGACGACCTGCTTTGGGAGGTTGTTGACGAGCCCGAGGGTGAACACTGGGATCACCACGGGGCGGGCCCGGTACACGATGGTGCCGGTGCCGATGCTGGCGGGGAGCAGCTCGTAGGGGTCCGGGCCGGTGCCGCGGCGGCCTTCGGGGTGGTAGCCGATGACGTTGGCGGGCTCCTGGAGGAGCTCGTTGACGGCGTCGAGGGTGTACGTGTTGAAGCCGCGCTTGGAGGGCGCGCGCATCACGGGCGGGTACATCGCGAAGGCGGCCATCACCATGTTGACGGCGACCCCGGCGGGGCCCTCGTAGAAGAAGTTGGACCGCACCGGGAAGTAGATGCCGCGGACCCAGGAGCAGGCGCGGAGCATCACGGACGAGATGCAGTAGAAGTCGAAGAAGCTGCGGTGGTTGCAGACCAGGAAGACGCCGCGGTCGGGGCGCAGCGACTGGAGGCGCTCGAGGCCCTGGGCGTGCACCAGGTGGCGGGTGGCGTAATGGACCCAGGTCTGCCCGATGGTGTCCTGGAACAAGTGGGCCGCGCGCTTGAGGAGGGGGCGGCGGTTGACCGCGTCGGCGATCTCGAAACAAACCCGTTCAGTATTGCTGAGGAGCTTCAGCTCCTGCTCCGTCGGACGTCGCATGAACGGACATTGGCACCGCGGGTGCGCCCGCCACAAGCGCGACGGAGGTCCTTCCCCGAAGGCACGACCCCATGGGAGAAGGGGCGCCACGTTGGAGGTACAGGTGGAAAGACTTTACGCAGCCAGGGTCTGTGGAGTGTGGTCGGTCGGCTTCGGGCTTCTGCTCGGGTGCGCTTCGAGCGGCACCGTCCAGCAGGCCACCCTGGAGGCCTCGACCAACGAGGAGGCGCCGCTGCCCAACGGCTCGATGGAGACCGCGCAGCCGCTGGTGCCCGGTGAAGAACTCCACGGAGTGCTCGGGTGCGGACAGGTCGCGTGGTACCGAGTGTCGATGCCCGACGCGCGCCCGGTGACGATGCACATCCTCGGGCAGGCGCAGGAGAACAGCCTGGGCGCGACCGCGACGCTCAGCGTCCACGCGCCGCAGGGTCAGGTGCTGGGCCAGCTCCTGATCCCGGTCTTCGCGCGCTCTCCCAACTGGGACCCGCGCGAGCAGCCCTTCGCCGCGCCCGCCCCGGGGGTCTATTTCGCCAGCGTGCGCCTCGACCCCAACGGCTGTCAGCGCGTCGCGTTTCGCCTCGCGCTGCGGTGAGCCCCGGGCTCCCCCGCTGGCTGCTGGCCTCCGCGGCGCTGCAGCTCCTCTGCGCCACCCTCATCGCCGGTCGGCTGCACCCCGACGAGGTCCACCAGTGGATCGAGCCCGCCTCCCGCTGGGTCCACGGCTACGGGACCATCTCCCACGAGTGGTACTCGGGCATGCGCAACGTGCTCGGCCCGGGCCTCGTCGCCGCGGTGTTCGCCCTCTGCAAGTCCCTCCACCTCCGCGACCCCGCGCTCACCCTCGGCGCGCTCCACCTCGCCACCGGCCTCGCCTCGCTCTGGTCTCTCCGCTCCCTCCACACTTACCTCCTCCGGTATTCCTCCTCCGCCTCCGCGGAGCTCGCGGTCGCCCTCCTCGCGTGCTCCGCGCCCTTCGCCAACCTCGCCTTCCGCCCGATGGGCGAGTCGCTCTCGGCGATGGCGGCGATGCTGGCCCTCGGCGCCTACGGGGTGTCTCCCCTTCGCGTCGGCTGGTGGCTCGGCGTGGCCTTCGTGCTGCGCTACCCGTCGGGGCTGCTGCTCGTCGCGCCCGCGCTCGCGCTCCTCCTGCGCCGCGACCGCGCCGCGATCGCCCGCGCCCTCGCCGGACTCTCGCTCCCGCTGCTGGCGCTGGGGCTCGCCGATCGCCTCGCCTGGGGCAGCGCCTTCCACTCGGTGCGCGCCTACCTGCAGTTCAACCTGGTGGAAGACCGCGCTCGCATCGACTTCGGCGCGAGGCCGGCGTGGTTCTACCTGGCCTGCCTCCCGATGATCGTCCCCGCGGGCGCGTGGATCGCCCTGCGCGGACTCGACCGCCGCCGCCTCGGCCTCGCTGGGGCGATGGCCCTCGTCTACCTCGCTGGGATGAGCGCCATCGCGCACAAGGAGTTCCGCTTCGCGCTGGTGGCGGTGCCGCTGGTGACCGCGGCGCTGGTGGGCGCTCGCCCCTCATGGACGACCGCGGAGCGGCGCCTGGCGCTGGCGCTGACGGCGGCGCAGTCGGCGGTGGTGGTGGCCGTGCTTTACCTGAGCGGGTACTGCCAGGGCGACCCGGCGAGGGCCGCGCGCTGGGCTGGCGGCAGGGCCGACCTGCGAGAACTGGTGATGGTGAACGCCTCGCACCCGGGGCTCGCGACCCTCGGGCGGAGCGTCCCGGTGTGGGGCGACCCGAAGGAGCAGCGAGCGCGAACGGCGGCGCTGGTTGCGGCGCGCGGCCGGGGGTGGTGCCCGCCGGGGCGCTACCTGGTGTGCGACGAGCGACGCGGCCCGTGCCTCGACGAGGTGATGCGACGAGAGGGATGCGCGGTGGTGGCGCGTCGAGGGCGGGCGGTGGTGATCGCGCTCCCGGCGTTGACGGGCCGCTCCCCTGGGGATCACGCTTCAGGCAGCCATGCGAGGGAGTGACTTCGACGAACTCGGCTTCTTTGCTGCGATCGAGGCATCGGGCGCTCGCTCCCTCCTCATCGGCCGACGCGCGCTGGTGTTGCTCGGGCTCCCGGTGCTGACGGCAGACTACGACCTGTGGCTGCACGCTGACGACATCGCTGTCCTCAACGCGGCGGTGGCGCCCTTCGACCTCGTCGCCACGGTCGACGCCGTTGAGGCGCGACGACGTGGCCGGTACGTCCTGCAGAACGACGAGCACGTCGACGTCCTGGTCGCGCGGAGCGTCTCGACGGTCGACGGCGAGTCCGTGACCTTCGACGATCTCTGGGCCCGGCGTGCAGAGCTATGGATCGACGATCACGTGCGCGTGATGATTCCGGCGCTCGCCGATCTGCGGCGCACCAAGCGCTTCGCGGCTCGGCCGAAGGACCTCGCCGACCTCCGCATGCTGGACGTTCTGATCGCGGAGCGCGGGTCATGACGGAGCGGCTACGCCCCGCTGGTCTGGAGGAGCGGGCCCGACTGAAGGCCATGTACGACGTGCCCATGGACGTCGCGGAGTTCGTTCGATGCGCCGCCGCCCCGCTGACAGCGGAGGAGATCGCCGAGACCCGCGAGCTCATCACCTGGTTTACCCAGCGATACCCGACGGGAGTCGAGCGCCTCGCCTACGCTCGACGTGCGTGGGAGCGATGGAGCCGCTCCGGTCCGTGACCCCCCGCTCGCTGACCCCTGCCCTGTACCCGCTCCGGTCGCAGCGCTCCTGAGGCTACAGCAGCGCCTCGAGCAGCGCCGCGGCTCGCTCCGCACCGCCCGCCTTCGCGAAGGCCTCGCGCACCCTCGCCGCGCCATCGGCGCAGCCGCGGGCCTGGTCTACCGCCGAGCGCAGGCGCGACGCGCTGAGCTTCCCCCGGCCGAGCGTGGCGCCCGCGCGACACTCGACGACGCGGCGGGCGACCTCGAGCTGGTCGCGGCCCCAGGGCACCACGCAGGGAGGTACGCCCGACGCGAGGGCCCGCTGCGTGATCCCCATTCCCCCGTGGCACACCACGGCGCTCGCGCGAGGCATCACCTGGGCGTGCGAGACGAAGCGCTCGACCACGACCCCCGCGGGCGCGCGCACCGTGGCCGGATCGACGCCCGCCGTGGTGCACACGAGCTGCACCGAGGAGTCGTCGCCGAAGGCCCCGATGGCGGCGTCGATCAGCGCGCCGTCATCCTGGAACTCCGTCGAGCACGTCACGAGCACGATCGGCTTCTTGGTCGACTTCCACCCGGGCGCCGACGACGGCGGGGGCGGTGACCAGAGCCCCGGCCCGACCAGCTTCATGTTCGCCGGCCAGTCGCTGCGCGGGTACTCGAAGGGCTCCGCCGTCATGTGCAGCACGAGCGGCGGCGCGAGGTACATCTCCAGGATGCTCTCGAAGGGCCGGGCGCCGGCGCCGGCTCGCACCCGGTTGAGCTCTGGAAGAAACCTCTCCCAGGGCCCCTGCACCAGCGGCCGGAGCAGCCGGTCGCGGAGACGCCCCAGCGCTCCCCGCGCAGGCGCGAGGCCGGGTCCGAAGGGCGGCGCGTCGCGCGAGGGATAGGGCATCGGGAAGGGATGCCACGTCGCCCACGGGAGCCCCGACGCCTCGGCCACCGCCTGCGCGCCCCACGCGTTGGTGTCGACGAGCAGCAGCTGCGGGCCCTCGTCGGCGATCGCTCGCCGCATGTCCTCCACCTCGGAGGCCGCGCGATCGACGAAGGTGCGCACCGAGCGCCTCGCGCTCTCGAGCGGGGAGCGCACCTTCCAGTCGTCGACCGCACGAGCCTCGACCGTCGAGGACATGGCCCTGGCCGACAGGCCCGCCCCGACGACGAGCCCGACCTCGGCGGCGAGCGTGCGCACGCGGACATCGTGGCCGCGCTTCGAGAGCGCGAGCGCCGTGTCCATGATGGGAAAGAGGTGCCCCCGGCCGGGGGACGTGTACACGAGTACCGTAGCCATCAGCGCTCTCCTCGGGCGACGGCCAGCGCCATCGCGGTCATGGTCCGACCGACCTGCTGCCGGGTTCGACCGAGGTCGACCCGCAGGAGCTTCCACACATAGAGGTCCGTCGCCGCGACGAGCGCGTCGAGCCGCCGCTCCCGCTCGGCCCCCTTCAGCGCTGCGAGCGTGCTCGCGAAGACCTCGCCGACCCACGCGCGGTGCACCCCTCGCGCCTCGTCGAGCCCTGCGTGCAGCAGCGGCACGTCCGCCTCCTGCCTCAGCAGGTGCCACATGGTCCGCCCGTCGCGCTCGTAGTGGTCGAGCAGCGCCCGGAGCGCGCCCTCGATGTCGCCCGGGGGAGGCCGGCGCTCCGCCTCGACGCGCTCCCGCATCCTCGCCCCGACGACCGCGAACAGGCCCTCCTTGTTGCCGAAGTTTCGCTGGAGCGTCGGGATGCTCACGCCCGCGGCGCGCGCCACGGCGTCGAGCGTCACGCGGTCGAAGGGCTCGCTGAAGAACAGCGCCTCGGCCTCATCGACGATTCGCCCGAGGCTCTCCGCCGTCTTCCGGGCGCGCGCCGTCTGCTGGTATGAGCGCCCGATTTTCATGTTCACAGCATGAACGCGAAATCATCCGGGCGTCAACCCGCGGGCCTCCGGCGAGCGGCTCCCCGCTGCGCTCAGCGGCTGCGCAGCGGCCCGGTCGGCCCGACGCCGATGCCGTCCACCACCAGCCGCAGCAGGATCTCCGGGATCGCATCCATCGGCCCGAGGTCGTGCCCGGAGAGCGCCCGGTGCAGCAGGTGCTCGACCGCGCCCACGACGGTGGCCGCCGTCACCCTCGGATCGAAGGCCTTGAGGAGCCCGTGCAGGTGCGCGGCCTCGGTGAGCGTCACGGCCCGGTGGTCGATCTCCGCGGCGAGGCGGGCGAGGGGGCTGCGCGGCCCGTGGTCTGGGGCGCGGCGCTCCTGGAGGTAGAGCCGGGTGACGTCGGGGTTGGCGAGCACCGCGGTCGAGAGCGCGAGCCCGAGGGTCTGGTAGGCGCCGAGGAGGGCGTCGTAGTCGCGCGCCTCGCGGATGGCGATGTCACAGGCGTCGAGGGACTCGCGCACGGCGTCGCCCACCGGCTCGATGAGGGCCTCGACGACCTCCGAGAGGTCACGGAAGTAGGTGTAGAAGCTCCCCTTGGCGATGCGGGCGCGCCGCACCACGTCGTCGACCGAGACCCCCTCGACGCCCCGGTCGAGAAACAGCTCCAGCGCCGCCTTCGCGATGGCCTGGGTGCGCGCCTTGCGGTTGGCGTCTCGCGTCCCCCCTGCGGGGCCGGGGCGGGCGGAGGGGGCGTTGCGCGGACGCACCGCAGGCGACCTCTTGCGCACGCTTGACATCAGGGAGTCACCTCGTTCAAAACCATGACTACTTAGTCAGGTTATTGTCGCCGCAGGTCAAGCGCCGGGCGATCAGAGGGAGACGCGATGATCGGACTGCCATTGGCGCTCTTGTACAGCAACGCGTGGGAGTGGGTGATCCACAAGTACGTGTTGCACGGGATGGGGAAGAGCCGTGAGAACTTCTGGAGCTTCCACTGGCACGACCACCACAGGCACGCGCGGCGCGAGGCGATGGGCGACCACCAGTACGGGCGCTCGGTGATCGGCTGGCACGGTCAGGGGAAGGAGGCCCTCGGGCTCGCGCTGGCGACGCTGGTGCACCTGCCCCTGGCGCGGCGCTACCCCTGGTTCGTCGCGGGCTGCGTCTTCAGCCACCTGAACTACTACCGGGTTCACAAGCGCTCGCACCGCGACCCTCAGTGGGCGCGAGAGCACCTGCCATGGCACTACGACCACCACATGGGCCCCAACCAGCACGCCAACTGGTGCGTGTCCTGGCCGTGGTTCGACCATGTGATGGGCACCCGCGAGCCCTACCTGGGCACCGAGCGCGAGGCGAGCGACCGCGCGAAGGCCGCTGCGAAGGCCGCCGCCGCCGATGATCGGGCCAGACGCCAGGGCACTGTGGCGGCGGAGGTCGACAGGGAGTAGAACGCCCGCCCCTCTATGACAGACCCCGATTCCAAGGGCGCGAGCCCCGCCGCCGACAAGGAACTCCGCACGATCGTCGCCGAGGAGGAGAAGATCCTCAAGCGGTGCGTGGAGAACCTGGCCGCGGTGCCAGAGGTCTACCGCACCGACTACGACCGGGAGATGGTCGAGCTGCGCGACCTCATCGGCGACGCGCGCAACGAAGACCTCCCCGCGCTGATGGCGGAGATGGAGCGCCTGCGCGGCGTGGCCACGCGCCGGGCCGAGGTGCCCATCGGCAAGATCGACCCCAACAACCCGTACTTCGGCCACATGCGCCTCGCCGAGGGCGGTCGCAGCCGCGACGTGCTCATCGGCAACAGCACCTACGTCGACACCGAGCGCGGCGTGCGCATCGTCGACTGGCGCGACGCCCCGGTCTCGCGGATCTACTACCGCTACCAGGAGGGCGACGAGTACGAGGAGGAGTTCGGCGGCAAGACCCTGGAGGGCACCGTGGCGATCCGTCGGGCGGTGGTGATCCGCGGCGGGGCGCTCAAGCGGGTGGTCGCTCCGCAGGGGGTCTTCTACCAGAACAAGGAGGGCTGGCAGCGCGCGACGGTGCACGCGGCGAAGCTCCAGGGCGGACAGCTCAGCGCGGTTCGGCCCCCGACGGAGGACGAGCGGCGCGAGGCGGCGAAGTCCAAGGGTCGCCTGGGTGTTGGCGCCGAGGGCAGGGAGGACAAGCACCTCCCGGAGATCCCGTCGCTCATCGACCCGCGGCAGTTCGAGCTCATCACCCGGCCACACTCGGGCCTCGCGGTGATCCAGGGCGGCGCCGGGTCGGGCAAGACCACCATCGGGCTCCACCGGATGGCGTACCTCGCGTTCAACAACCCGAAGCGCTTCTCGCCCGAGCAGATGATGGTCGTGGTGTTCAACCGCGCCCTGGCCCGGTACATCGTGCGGGTGCTGCCGGGTCTCGGCGTGGAGGGCGTGCACGTCACGACCTACGTCGAGTGGGTGCACAGGCAGCGGCGCAAGCACCTGTCGCGGGTGCCGGAGGAGATCCGCGATGACACGCCCGCGGTGGTGTCTCGGGTGAAGAAGCACCCGATGATGCTGAAGCTCATCGACGAGCGCATCGCCGACGAGGAGCTGAAGGCGAGGGACGCGCTGCTCGAGACGGCGCGGCGCAACAACATCGAGGAGCGGGTCGCGAAGGCGTGGAAGGCCCTCGAGGGCAACGCGCTCTCCCGGCGGCTCACGGGCCTCGGGCAGTGGGCGCGCGGAGAGCGCGACCTCGGCGGCACGAGCGGCGCCGACCTGGGCGTGCGGCTCCAGATGGACCTGCAGAAGGCCATGGATCCGTGGATGCGCCGGGCGCGCGACGTGGTGTGGGACTGGGCGGAGCTGGTCACGGACTACAAGGCCCTGAAGAGCGCGGCGGAGCGCTGGGCGCCCGGGGAGTTCACCGAGGCCGACCTCGCGACCGCGGTGCGCTGGAGCACCGAGCGGTGCACGCGCTGGGTGGTCGCGGACACGGTGAGCGAGGAGGACGAGGAGCGCGAGCGCGGCGGAGACCGGGCCGAGCGGCGCAACCGGCGCAAGGGCCCGAAGGACCGCGCCGAGCGCGCCGCCCCGAGCGAGCGCGTGGAGATCAAGGAGCGGGCGCGCTTCGGCGACGAGGAGACCGAGCCGGAGGACCTCGGATGGGAGGCGGCCGGAGACCAGACGCGCGAGGAGAGCACCGCGCGCGCGTCGAGGCGCGAGGACGATGACGACGACCACCGCGGCGGCGGCGGCGAGGTCGACATGGGCCGCGGGGCCGACGGCGTCCGAGAGGACCAGGCCGACGACGCCATCGACCCGGAGGACGAGGCGCTGCTCCTGCGGCTCTACCAGGTGAAGCGCGGCCCGCTGCGCGGCCCGTCGAAGCAGCCGCTCAAGTACGAGCACCTCTTCGTCGACGAGGCGCAAGACCTCTCTCCCATGGAGCTCTCGGTGCTCCTCGGCGTGGCCTCGTCCGACCTCTCGGTGACGCTCGCGGGCGACACGGCGCAGCGCCTCCACATGGACAACGGCTTCACCGACTGGAGCAGCGTGCTGAACGAGCTCGGCCTCCAGGGGGTCGCGGTCGAGCCGCTGCGCATCGGGTACCGCTCGACGCTGGAGGTGCTCGCCTTCGCGCGCGACATCCTCGGCCACCTCGCGGAGCCTGAGGCCCCGCTCGCGACGAGGCACGGCGCGCCGGTGGAGTTCCACGGATTCAACGAGGTCGGCGCGGCGGTGGCGTTCCTCTCCGAGGCGCTGCGCGAGCTCTCGCTGAACGAGCCCCGCGCCAACGTGGCCGTGATCGCTCGCAACCCCGAGCGCGCGGACATCTACTTCGACGGCCTCTTCAAGGCCGAGGTGCCCCGCCTCGCCCGGGTGGCCGACCAGGACTTCGCCTTCCGTCCGGGCGTCGAGGTCACCGACATCCGGCAGGTGAAGGGCCTGGAGTTCGACTACGTGATCCTCGTCGACGTGACGCTCTCGCAGTACCCCGCCGACGACGAGTCGCGGCACCTGCTGCACATCGGCGCCACCCGTGCGGCGCACCAGCTCTGGATCGTCTCCACCGGCATCCCCTCGCCGATCCTCCCCCGCTACATGATCGAGGACTGATCCCCCGCGGGGGGCCCAGGCTCCGTGTCTTACGGAGCCTGGTATGCCATCGCTCCTGCGGTGGCGCCGAAGACCGTCTCGAAGTGCGCGACCGCCCGTCGGGCGAGCGCCTCGACGGACGGCACCGGCGTCACCCCGAGGGCCTCCAGCGAGGTCACCGGGTGCTGGGAGATTCCGCACGGAACGATCAGCCCGAAGTCCGAGAGCGCCGTCGAGGCGTTGAGGGCGAAGCCGTGCATGGTGATCCAGCGGGAGATCTTCACGCCGATGGCGCCCAGCTTGGCGGGCGCGAGGTTGCGCTCCTGCCCGGGCCACTGGTGCGGCGAGTCGAGGTCGATCCACGCGCCGATGAGGTCGTCGCGCGGGCCCACGCCGAGCCCGTGGTCGGCGGCGAGCAGGGACATCACCCGCACCAGGTCGCGCACGTAGCGCCGCACGTCGGGCCGGTCGGGCGCGAGGTCGAAGATGGGGTAGGCCACGAGCTGTCCTGGGCCGTGGTAGGTGACGTCGCCGCCGCGCTCGGTCTCCACGAGGTCGACGCCGCGAGCCCTCAGCGAGTCGGCGCTGAAGAGCACGTGCTCGCCCTTGGCGGAGCGCCCCATGGTGACCACCGGGTCGTGCTCGAGGAGCAGCAGCGTGTCGGGTATCTCCCGGGCGGTGCGCCGCTCGACGAGCCGCTGCTGCAGCGCGTGGGCGTCGCGGTATCCGACGCGCCCGAGCCACACCGGGTCGAAGCGCCGCTCGGGAGGCTCGCCGCTCACAGCACGTCCGGGATCACCGGGATCGCCGACATGGAGAAGAACACCGGCATGTCGGGGGCGACGAGGTTGGTGT
>Ga0207969_100028_pt1 | contig 107846 bp, 92 predicted proteins | sample LakWasMet25_LOW6_2_FD_183869 | JGI IMG/M metagenome (GOLD analysis project Ga0207969, IMG submission 183869) | Freshwater sediment methanotrophic microbial communities from Lake Washington under simulated oxygen tension - Sediment Metagenome... | ecosystem: Environmental > Aquatic > Freshwater >...
TCAGCAATTTTCTTTTTACGTTCTTCTAAAGAGTCAAATAAAGGCGGCCAGATGTACTTCATGGTAAACCATACCAGAAGTGCAAAGGTAATCATTTGCCCAATCAGAGTAGCATTGATACTCACGATGCGTTCCTCTTGTTGCTATTAAATTTAAACGACTTATTGACCCGCTGCAGCTTGTACAGCAGACAGGAATGGGTTAGCAAATGTGAAGAACAATGCCAAACCAACACCGATCATAGTTACCGCGTCTAACAGGCCCGCAACAACAAACATTTTTACTTGCAGCATAGGAACCATTTCAGGTTGACGAGCCGCGCCTTCCAGGAATTTACCACCTAAAAGACCAAAGCCTATCGCTGTTCCTAAAGCGCCCATACCAAGAACCAGACCTACTGCGATAGCAGTCATGCCTTGTACGTCAGCAATTAATTTTGCAATTTCCATGAAACCTCCAAACGGTTAGTTAATTATAAAAGTTAAAAAAGTCTTTAATGATCTTCGTGCGCCATGCTCAGGTAAACAATGGTCAAAACCATAAATATGAATGCCTGTAACGTGATAATTAAAATGTGAAAAATCGCCCAGGGGAAACTCAGCACCGGCTGGAGCTGCCAAGGCAACAAGGCTATCAAAATGAAGATCAACTCGCCCGCATACAGGTTTCCGAATAAACGAAGTGCCAGTGAGATTGGCTTTGCTATTTCTTCTACCAATTTCAACAGCAGATTGAACGGTAAAAGCCATGGACCGAAAGGTTGAAACATCAATTCTTTGGCAAAACCCCAAGGGCCTTTTACTTTAATACTGTAGAAAATAATCAAACAGAAAACGGAAATCGACATTGCGAATGTTGCATTTAAATCCGTACTTGGAACAACGCGCAGATATTCGATGCCCATCAGAGAACCGATCAACGGCAATATGTCAACCGGGAACAAGTCCATGAAGTTCCATAAGAACACCCAGCAAAAGATAGTTAATGCCAAAGGTGCTATTAATTTATTTTTGCCGTGAAAACTGTCTTTAACTTGCGTATCGACAAATTCGATCAGCATTTCCACAAAGTTCTGCACCAATCCGGGAACGCCCGCTGTCGCTCTTTCAGCCGCCATCTTAAAAAACCAGATGAACAGGCCGCCCAGAACAGCTGAGAAAAACAACGTATCCAGATTTAATGCCCAGAAACCCTCGCCCACGGTCAGCGAAGTTAAATGGTGAATAATATAACCGGTTGCACCTTCGGCGGCGTGAGCTTCGGTAGCCATCGTTCCTCTCTAAAATTAATAATGTCAGCGCATTAACAACGCAAACCAAAAAACCGATAATGCTGCTACATAAACTGAAAGCAGCGGTAATATTTCTATATTGGGAAGTTGAAAAATCATAAAAAACAGAGCAGCTGTTAATAATAACTTGCCAGATTCCCCTGCGTAAAATGACCTTACAATCTTCCTTGCTTCCTGCCCTGCGGCTTTACGCACCCTCAAAGCGAAATACAGATTGGGAATAAATGCCGCCGCGCCGCCCAATGCCGCCGACAAGGCGTAAGGCCCAGCTCCTACTAAGGCAAATCCCGCCGTCATTATTATGATCACCAGAATTTGATAGCTTATGACTTTACTGACAGTAGAGCGGTTTGTACCCTTCACACCCAACTCCATACTCAACAGCTCGGGAATTATATATATCGACCCTCATTAAATCAAGGAAGATTAAATTAAACTTATTTTTTTTATTGTTTTTTCATCTGCAAGCACATTTTGCTATCGCGTTAATTAATCCGCTCAAGAATTCCATCCAGCTCTTCCAAACTGGCATAAGAAATAACCAACCTTCCTGCACCGCTTTCTTTATGATCAATAAGCACTTTCGCGCCCAGTTTTGCAATCAAATCTTCTTGCAAACGCAAGGTGTCTTTGTCTATTATTGCCCGCACTTTAGGTGCTTTTGGCTCTGCCTGACTGTCTTTTACCAGACGCTCTGCCGCTCTTACCGTCAAACCTTCCTTGACGATCTTGGTAGCCGCGACCACCTGCTTTGGACCATCCAGAGACAGCAGCGCCCTCGCATGCCCCATTTCCAGTTGTCGGTTGATTAATAGTTTTTTAACTTCCGGGTGCAACTCTATCAATCTTAATAGATTAGTCACCGTGGCGCGCGATTTGCCGACCGCATCAGCTACTTGCTGATGCGTCATTTCAAACTCTTCCAGCAGCCTTCTTAGCGCTTCCGCTTCTTCCAAAGGATTCAGGTCTTCCCGTTGGATGTTTTCAATCAGCGCTATCGCCATCGCGGTACGATCGTCTATCTCCTTGATGACTACCGGCACCTGCTGCAGTCCGGCCAATTGCGCTGCACGCCAACGCCGCTCCCCGGCAATAATTTCGTATTTTTCCGATGCAATCATGCGCACCACAACCGGCTGGATAATTCCTTGCGCTTTAATGGAATCGGCCAACTCCTGCAATTTCTCAGGATTCATATCCTTTCTTGGCTGATACTTGCCCCGCTGCATATGCTCGATAGGCAGGGCTTGCAACTGATGGCTTTCCCCGGTTTCCCCTTGATCGCTTTTTCCGGTAACATTGCCCAGCAAAGCATCCAGCCCTCGATTTAATCCCCGCTTTTTCACAGCCATAACTTTTAATTTTCTCTTTTGGTCATTTCATCACTGCCGCACTCATCCATGCTGGCGCGAACTATTGCTTCAAACTCTGCTATTAACTTTCTTAAAGCCTCTGCCTCTTCAAGCAGCATACGGTTTTCTTTTTGGATATTTTTAAATAACGCGAACACCATTGCCGCCCCGCCATCTATTTCTTCAATTGCCTGCTCTTCATCCTGATCCGCATCTTTAAAAGGCTGATTTTCATTCAATTGCACAGCTTGCGGCTGCTGTATTTTCTCTTTAGCCGAATCGTCAGCCAACAAGGCTTCAAGCCCCCGACCTAAACCACGTTTTCTCAAAGTCATGCGCCGTTATGTTTCTCTTTTCTAATCATTTCACCCGCTAATGCAATGTAGGCCATAGAGCCACGCGAAGATTTGTCGTAGCTAAGCACAGGCAAACCATGACTCGGAGCTTCCGCCAGACGGATATTTCTTGGAACGCAGGTTCGAAATACCTTATCGCCGAAATATCGAATCAACTGCTCCGATACATCCTTGGTCAGGCGATTCCTGTCGTCATACATCGTCCGCAGGATACCCTCAAGGTGCAACTCAGGGTTAACCGAATCTTGAATGTTTTTCAATGTGGTCATTAATGCGGACAACCCTTCTAATGCATAATACTCGCATTGCATCGGTATCAACAGGCTGTTGGCAGCCACCATCGCGTTCAAAGTCAGCATATTCAACGAAGGCGGGCAATCGATCAGAATAAAATCATAGTCCGCTTTGATCGGGATTAAGGCATCGGACAACCGCCGCTCCTTATGATCGGCATGCATCAATTCGACTTCAGCCGCAGTCAGGTCCGAGTTTCCGGGAATCACCGAGAAACCGATCTCCGGCAGTTGAATGACCGTTTCCGACGCCGGCACTTCTTCCATCAACAAATCGTAGCTGGAATATTTAACTTCCTGCTTATCGATGCCGCAGCCCATCGCCGCATTACCTTGGGGATCAAGATCCACCAGCAACACGCGCCGGTTAGCGGCAGCCAGCGAAGCCGCCAGATTGACGCTGGTCGTAGTTTTTCCTACACCGCCTTTTTGATTGGTTATGGCAATTACTTTTCCCACTAGCTTACCTCGGCCTGTTCAGGCGATTGTATTCGTACCAGACACCGTTCCACATCAGTTCCCGGAACGCTAACCGATATGACAGATTTTTTTGCAGTAATTTCCGCCAGTTCCGCATCAAGACTTTGCCCTTTCATGGCCAGCAATACGCCATCTTCGGTCAGCAAATGCGCAGTCAGCTTGACTATATCAGGCAAGCTGGCAAATGCGCGGGTCAGCACTGCATCATAACCTTGTTCAGGATGATAATTTTCCACGCGGCTGTGCAAAACCGTGACGTTTTTAAGCTTTAATTCCAACACGACCTGCTGCACAAACCGGGTTTTTTTGGCATTGCTGTCAAGCAACGTAAAACCGACTTCCGGCAAACAGATCGCCAGCGGAATACCAGGCAAACCCGCGCCGGTACCAATATCGATGACCCGCTTGCCTTCGATATGCGGAACAATCGCCAGACTGTCCAGTATATGCAGTCGCGCCATCTCGTCCCTGCCCCGTATCGCGGTCAGATTATAGGCTTTATTCCATTTCTCAATCAGCTTTATAAAGTTCAACAACTGATCAACTTGCTGATCAGTTACGTTTAAATTTAACGAGGCTATCCCGGAGACCAGGATTTTTCGACAATTTTCCATCAGGCGCTTTTCTTCTTTAAATAAACCAACAACAAGGAAATAGCGGCCGGTGTTATGCCAGGGATACGCGATGCCTGACCCAGGGTTTCCGGCCGTTGTTTTTTAAGCTTTTCGCTTACTTCATTAGACAGTCCCGGAACGCCGCTGTAATCGATAACCTCAGGCAAGCGCAGATGATCATAGCGTAAAGCTTTATCTATCTCGGTTTGCTGACGGTCGATATAACCTGCATATTTGGCCTGAATTTCGACCTGCTCGGCTACCTGAGGATCTATATCCCCGGCATCGTCCATAAACGACAACAGCTGCTGAACATCTACTTCCGGGCGACGCAGCAAATCCATTAAGTTAGCTTCGCGTAATAACGGCTTGCCCCAGTATTGCTCGACTTGACCGGCCTCTTCCGTTTCGGTCCTGATCCATTTCTTTTTCAGGTCGCCCTGCAATTGCGAAATCGCATCACGTTTAGTCTCGAATGCCTGCCAACGCTCGTCATCAACCAAGCCCAATTCCCGGCCTTTTTCGGTCAGGCGCAAATCGGCATTGTCTTCCCGCAGCAGCAAGCGGTATTCCGCACGACTGGTAAACATCCGGTACGGCTCTTGAGTACCGCGGGTAATCAGGTCATCGATCATCACACCGATATAAGCCTCATCGCGTCCCGGACACCAGCTGTCCAGACTTTTAACCAATCGAGCCGCATTAAGCCCGGCGATTAAGCCTTGAGCCGCCGCTTCCTCATAACCAGTCGTGCCGTTCACTTGCCCGGCAAAAAACAGCCCGTCCATGTGCTTGGTTTCCAGCGACGATTTCAAATCCCTGGGATCGAAAAAGTCGTATTCAATCGCGTAACCGGGACGCACAATTTCGGCGTTCTCAAAACCCAGCATTGAGCGCACGAACTCATACTGCACATCGAAAGGCAGACTGGTCGATATGCCGTTCGGGTAAATCTCATGAGTATTCAGGCCTTCCGGCTCAACAAAAATCTGATGCGAATCCCGGTCGGCAAAACGCACGATCTTGTCTTCAATCGACGGACAGTAACGCGGCCCGATGCCCTCGATAATTCCCGAATAAAGCGGCGACCGATCCAGGCCGGAGCGGATAATATCGTGAGTTTTATTGTTAGTTCGGGTGATATGACATGGAATCTGCCGCGGATGATGCTCCGGCTTGCCGATAAACGAAAACACCGGTACCGGATCGTCGCCATGCTGCTCTTCCAGCTTGCTGAAATCAATCGTCCGACCATCGATACGCGGCGGCGTGCCGGTCTTTAAGCGGTCGATCCGAAACGGCAGTTCTCTTAATCGGTCGGCCAAAGCAATGGAGGCCGGATCGCCCGCACGGCCGCCGCTGTAGTTTTCGAGGCCGATATGGATTTTGCCGCCCAAGAAAGTGCCGGTGGTCAAAACCACGGCTCTTGCGGTAAAGCTCAAGCCCATTTGCGTTTTAACGCCGGCAACCCTGCCGCCCTCGACAATCAAATCAGACACGGTTTGCTGAAACAACGCCAGATTGGGCTGATTTTCCAGCGCCGTTCTTACCGCCTGCTTGTAAAGCTGACGATCCGCCTGGGCGCGAGTCGCACGAACGGCCGGACCTTTGCTGGCGTTCAGGGTGCGGAACTGGATACCGCCGTGATCGATAGCTCTCGCCATTATTCCGCCCAAGGCATCGACCTCTTTAACCAGATGTCCCTTGCCGATTCCGCCGATGGCCGGATTGCAGCTCATTTGCCCCAAGGTATCGATATTTTGCGTCAGCAACAATGTATTTGCACCGCACCGAGCCGATGCCAGCGCGGCTTCCGTACCCGCATGACCGCCGCCAACTACGATGACATCAAAATCTCTTCTAAATTTCACTAGCGCTATGTACTCTTAAAAAATGGTATATTACTACTGTGTGGGTTCACACAAACTTGACATATTATAAGAGGTAAATCATGAAAAAACGTAAAAATCCGAAAGGGCCGCAAATTACCCCCATTCAAAACCTGGTCGCAAAGCACGCGCATCTATTTAACAAAGCACAAACCTTTTGCGATAAAAGCAAATACAGCCGCAAAACAAAACACCCAAGGGAGGAGGCTAATCCAATGGTTCCAGTTGGAATTATTGGATTAGCCTCTTGTTTTATCCCTCAGGCCTGAGTTATTCAATAAACTCTGGTCGTTATTGTGAAATCCAACAGTCCAAAAACCGCCCGTATCCGAGCGAACCTGTATTTGCGTTCCTAAGATGTTTGCTTTAGCATGAAACTACTTTTGTAGTATTTTATTTCGGAGTGAAGCTATGGGAATGCCGGTACGCATAAATGATGATTTGTACGAACAGGCACGGGCGCAAGCGCAGGCTGAGCGGCGCACGATTGCCGGGCAAATAGAATTTTGGGCTTTGGTGGGGAGAACCGCCTTGGACAACCCCGATCTGCCGATTGATTTCGTCCGTGACTTGTTGGTTGCCCGTGCAGAAGGACCGACGCTTGCCACCCCCTTCGTGCCCGAAGGAAAGCGTAATTGATGGCTGATGCCGTTCAGGTACAGCAAAGCGCAATGTTCAAACGGGCTTATAAGCGCTTGCACCCGAATCAGAAAGCCGATGTCGATGATGCCGTAGCTGAAATTGTTCGCGACCCGACCATTGGCGAAGCCAAGAAAGGCGATCTGGCGGGAGTGTTTGTGCATAAGTTCAAGTGCAACGAACAAATGATGTTACTGGCTTACGAATACGATCCCGGCACTCGTCTATTACTGTTGCTGGGTTCCCATGAAAACCTTTACCGAGATTTGAAGCGGTAAACCTGCAAGTCCTGTCGAACGGGCATGTTGATTATGCCCGGCATCTCCATATTTCGGGGGCGGCGGATTCTGATTTTGTCCGTCACCGCGTCATCGAACACTGTAATTTCGGGCAACGAAAGGCTGTTGCCAACCCCTGCTCTCATTTCAGTGCCTTACTCCGCCAACTGCAAGGCTGGACCCATCTGTAAGTTACAATCCTAGATCTGACACTGCGCCTCTGCTATTCGTAAGCTTAGACTGACTATACAAATATAGAAAAATAGTGAAAAATGATCCCAATTCTTAAAGGGTATATTTAGCTCAGCTAGCAATTAGTTTAATGCCAATTTATTTAAAAAAAATAAGTTTTATAAACCTTATTCGTGGACAACATTGAAATCTTTAATACGCTGGGCAGGTAGCAAACAAAAACTCCTCCCTACCTTTCTTCCAATAATAGATAAAATTAAATATGGTTCATACATTGAGCCATTTGCGGGATCGGCATCATTATTTTTTAATTTAGAACCGGCCAAAGCAGTTTTGTCAGACATTAATCCTGAACTTATCAATTGTTTATCTACTGTAAAAAACAAACCATTTGATATTTCAGAAAGACTAGAAAAGTTACCTAAAAGCAAAGAATTATATTATGAGCTCAGATCTATTGCCCCTAATGATTTAAATGAAGTAGATAGGGCATCAAGGTTTTTATACCTTAATAGATTTTGTTTTAATGGATTATATAGAACAAATTTATCGGGCAATTTCAATGTTCCTTGGGGGGGAGATAGGTCGGGTAAATTACCAACAATTAGTCAACTTATGAAATACTCAGAATGCCTTCAAACAGCAGAAATTATATGTGATGACTTTGAGTCAGTTGTAGAAAATAAATTAGAAAAATCCGATTTAGTGTATTTGGATCCTCCATATGCAACCAGTAATCGACGTATTTTCAAAGAGTATAATGAAAAGACTTTTAAACCTATTGATCTTGAAAGAATTTATAACTGTTTAGAGCTAATATCAAAAAGAGGAGCATATTTCATTTTCAGTTACGCTGATGTCTCGGAAATTAGCGTTATTCTAGAAGAATGGGGTTGTAGAAAAGTAGAAGTTCAACGTAACATCGCTGGATTTTCAGGTGCGCGAAAGATGTCTACAGAAGTAATAATCACTAATTTTTAGAGGAAGTATGAAAAAAAATATACTTATTCTTAGTGATCTTCATATAGGGAAATCTTCTCGATTTGCTGGTTTGAAGATTGAGAATGGGGATGGTGCAGCCGAAATTAAAGAAATTAAAAAACTTTTTGACAAACAAAAAATAAAAATCGATTTGATCATTATTCCGGGAGATATTACAGATGCGTGTGATCCTGATTTAATCAAGACTGCAAATAATTTTTTAATTGGTTTAACTGAAATCCTAGGTCTTTCAACTGATAGGCTGATTTGTATTCCTGGAAATCATGACTCAAACTGGAATGTAATGTCCCAAGACAAGGCTGGAGAACAGTTATTTGAAAAAAGAGAGCTAGAAAAGCTGGAATCTAAATATTGGTTTGGGCAAAGATATTCGCCTTGGCAACAGCCTGGCATTGAAATTTTTTCTAATAAAAAAGTTGGATCTCTCATTGAGAAGCCATATTGTGATCTTATAGTAGCTGACAATATAGCAGTTGCACTCATAAATACGGCCGCTTATGACGGGCCAGAAAAACCTCATCATGGATATATTTCTGAGCATACTTTTTCTCAGTTGTCAGAAATGTTAAACAGAGACGAAATATGTCATGCTAGTTACAGAGTGGCAGTATTTCATCATCATCCGCTTCTTTATGAAGATCCCACTGGTTACGATAAAGACTTTAGTGCAATACCTAATGCAGAAAAATTACTTAATATTTTGAGTGAAAATGCATTTGATTTTATAGTTCATGGTCATAAACATATTCCTAAATTTCATTCGCTGTATACCGACTTACGTCCTGGTATACATGTTCTATCAGCCGGTTCATTTGGTTATTTGCTTCCATCGGTATACAACGGACTAGTATCTAACACTATGCACGTAATTCAGATTGATGGACGAGATTCTGAAGACAATTTATCCAACGGTGTGTTAAGAAATTGGAGTTATATAATGGGTAGTGGTTGGGTTCCTTCCAAAGATACTAATGGCTTAACCCATTATGTTCCTTTTGGTCCTTACTTTTCAGAAAAAAAACTAACTACGCTACTAGAAATAGCTTTAACAGAGAGCTTTTCTAATCGTGATTGGGTTGAGTGGAAGTTGATTATTAGCTTAGCCGATTATAAAAAACTTGCATATATTCGGTATGACAAAGTTATTATTGTTTTAACGGCCTTACAGAATAGTATGAATTTGACATGGAGAGGCGAAGATGTGGAGCGGCTCATTATCTTAAAGAACTAAATGGATATACTACCATGACTATTGAAAATACCAATTTATTTGAAATTGAGAATGCACGCTCTATGGATATAGAGCAAATTGCCTTGACATTTGTTCCAACACAAGCTTTCTGGAGAATGTTGTCTCGTAAACATAATATAATACTCGGTTCAAGGGGATCTGGAAAAACAGCTCTTGCAAGAATGTTATCTCACAATTGTTTAAAAAAGTTAAATGATGCGAAGGCTAAAGACTATATCCGAGATAAATCGTTTATTGGTTTATATGTTCCTACAAGACTTGATTGGATATCTGCACTAAGAAATAAACCCTGGAAAAATTCAGCAGAGAAGGAGCTTTTTTTTCAATGGTTTCTAAATATTTCAATTTGCCAAGCCTTTTTGGAAACTACAAAGAGTTGTATTGATAGTTATTCATCAGATAAAGGAGCAGCAGCGAGAGTAGAAGCTGAAATTGTTGAGGCCTTAGCTAAAGTTTGGTTAGGTAGAGAGTTGCCTCCAGAAAAACTGACTATTACTTCTATCCAATCAATTATAAGAGAAATTCAATATTGTAGGCAAAAAGAATATCAAGCACAGTTAATGGAGGAGCTTACAGGAAGAAAAGTAAGTGCGATTACTTCAGGCTCCGAGTTTGATGTTGACCTTTTTTCCCCACTCTATATAGGAAAAGATATTGTATCTAATTTTCTCAATATACCTAATTCATCAACATGGTTAGTTGCGATTGATGAGGCAGAGTTTTTAGATAAAGATCATCAGAGAATCTTAAATTCACATATGCGGGCTTATAGTGAGAATGTATCTATAAAAATGACAACAACCCCCTATGGTCATTACACCACGGAAACAAATTCAGGTGCAATGCTTGATCCAGGCGAAGACTTTGAGTATGTATATATTGATCAAGACCCTGTTACATATTCAGATTATGGAAATGATAATTCCACTAATCCAGGTTATGAGCTTTCATTCGCAAAGATGGTTTTTAAAAAAAGGGCTCAGTTTTCCGGTGGTCGGTATGCACAGCTTTCTTATCAAAATCTATTTGGCGATAGCCAATTACTAGGCTCTACAAAAGATGACTGGTCTAAAGGGAGTGGATTGAGGCAAGCACTTTTATCTGAAGCAAATCCTTCTCTTATAGATAGAGCTCAAGAATTCTTTACTAAAATTGATCAAAATTGTGAAGAGGATGATATAAAAAGATTCAATGATTCTGTTGGACGGAAAGTCGGTGGTCGCTTAGCTTTAAGAATGAAGTTAAAGAATATAAAGGGTAATGGTAAAACAGATGCCTATAGTGGATTTTCCATGATTGAGAGGTGTTGTGATGGAAATCCAAGAAGGTTAGTTCGGATAATAAATGCAATGCTTAAAACGTCAAGTAATTGGAGAAAAAGAAGTTACAGTCCTCGAATCAAATTATCTGAGCAAAGTTCTATTTTGGCAGAATTTGGAAAAGCGCAGCTAGATAGAGCATTACCTGAGCCCAATGGTCCTGAGTTGCACCAGCTAATTACTGATGCGGGAATTTTTTTCTCAAAACAGCTTCTTAATGAGCCATTACGAGTAGATGATTACTGCTCAATACAGTTTACAAAAGATTCTTTTGATCATTACCGCAAAGTAATTGAAAGAGGATGTGAATTAGGTTTATTGTTTCCTTATAAAAAAGTAACCGGTGCTTTGCCATATGATGAAGGAGAATTTAGGCTAGCATTTGTGCTTGCAGCTCACTTTAAAGTTTTTCCTAGAAAAGGAAAGTCAATTGATGTTAAGAAAATCCCTCGCAGTCCTGATCAAATGAGGATAGATTTCGAATGTTAAAGTCAGATTGCAATATAAGTTTAGCCTGTGAAAGTCTTGAATCTCTATCTGAAAGAACGTTCGATATTGGTATTTTTGCATGTGGCTATGAAAAAAGATCTAGATTTTTTTCTGAAAAATTACAAAGTAATAAATTTAAACACGTTATTTTACTCGGCTTCGATACCCATAAGGATCATCCTACTAGAATAGAAAATGAAGTTGTATTTAGAAAAATTTACGATAAAATTCCAGTACTTATTCCGTCCAATGATTCGAATACCGTTATAAAAATAATATCAAATGTATTGAAATATTTTGACGGTTCTGAGGAATGTCGAATTTTTATAGACTATTCATCTATGTCTCGAACATGGTACACACATTTGCTCTTTCTCTTTAAATATATAAACCTAGATGTAAAGGTTAATATTGAGTGCGTATTCGGGTATGTTGGTGGATTATATACTCAGAAATCAGTACATAGAACCATACGAAATATATATTCATTACCTGGCTGTGAGGGTGTTCCACGAACTACAAAAGGTACTTTAGCTCTTTTGGGATTGGGCTATGATTCATTAGCAATAGCTTCTGTTTTGGATCAATTGGAACCATCAAAGGTTATTGCTTTCTATGCAGAAGACGAAAAGGCTAATGGTGCTCCACTACGCGTTATAGAAGAAAATAAAATTTTATTGAATACAATGGACATTCAATCGTTTCAACTTGACTATTTGGATGTAGAAGATGTATTTAGGGTATTATCTGAGATAGTAATGCCTTATATTGATGACTGGAGTATTAATATAATACCTCTTGGACCAAAAACACACACTTTATCGTGTGTTCTTTTATCTCAGAAGTTTCCGGAAATTAGTTGCTTATATATTGATGGTGAATCAAAGATTCCTTATGATGTTGACGCCAGTGGATGCACATCAATATATAGAATAGATTACATTTCACCAAGAAAATCTGAACTGTAAATTGACAAGGCGAAAGCCCTGGAGGGCGCGTTACTGCTTTTTTTCGTTTAAAGATTAAACTTGCCGTACCGGCCCCGGATACTTCGCCACCAAAGCATCTACTGTAAGCAAGGTGATTCCCTCAACGGTGGCCTGCGCAACAAGGATGCGGTCGAATGGGTCTTTATGAATGGGTGGCAAGCTATCGATAGAAACGGCATGTTCACTGCTAATAGCCAATTCCTGATAACCGTTGTCCAACAGTCCACGGCGTAGCACTCTTGCATCGACCTGAAAATCGGAACGTCCAAGCCCTCGCTTGATAGAGATTTCCCAAAGGCTGGCCGCACTGAAAATCAGTTCGTTTGATGGGTCTTCCAGCAATGGGCGTGCAACTGCTGATAATTGGTCAGGCGAACCAGCCGCCCATAATAATAAGTGGGTATCCAGTAGCAGCTTCATTATTCATCGCCAAAAAGCAGCTCGATTTCCTTGCTGCCCATGCTGTCGAAATCATCAGGAACGGTGATCTGTCCTTTCATGAAACCTAGCCTTCGGATTTGTCCGCCCGATGGAGCATCCAATCTAGTCACCTTGACCAGCGGCTTTCCTGCTTTGGCGATGATGAAAGATTCACCCTTTACCGCCTGATCTATCAATCGGGACAGTTGGGTTTTGGCTTCGTGGATGTTGACGGTTTGCATGATAAACCTCATTAGATTAAGTTCAGTTAGTTTAGTCTATACATATGCGATGCCAAAAACCAGAGCATCCTATGGGAGCGCTGAACAAGTTGATTCCGTTCATGGTTTGACAAGCTCACCATGAACGGAATCAACAACGCTATCTTATTTTCATTTTTAAGCACTATTGCAAACACTATATAAACTGAGATACTTGCAGCGTCCGCCTTACAGGAGATCGAACCTTGACCAAGCAACAAAAGAATCAAAGTAGACAACCTCCTTCGCCTCCCTGGCATCTCCTGGAACCCTGGCAGACCACTGCATGGCTCAAGGTCGACCCCGAAAAAGGACTTAATCATCAGGAGGCCAAAGAACGCCTCAAAACCTACGGTCCGAATGCCATCAAGGAGCAAAGTCGCCGGGGACCGGTTCGGATGTTTTTCGGGCAATTCGCCGATTTCATGATTATCGTGCTGATCATGGCTTGCATCGTTTCGGGTTTGATCGGCGATTTGACGGATACTATCGCCATCAGCGTGATTATCGTATTGAACGCTATTATCGGCTTCATCCAGGAATACCGCGCGGAAAAAGCCGTGGCCGCGCTCAAACGCTTGTCCAGCCCCACTGCGCAAGTGCTGCGCGAGAGCAAGATCCAGACTATCGCGGCCCAGGAACTGGTTCCCGGCGATTTGGTCATGCTTGAAGCCGGAAATGTGATTCCGGCCGACCTGAAGCTATTGGATGTGGCACGGCTCAAGGTGGAGGAAGCCGCGCTGACCGGCGAATCGCTGCCGGTCGAAAAATCGGGAGCACTGATTCGGGAGCTGGATTCGCCGCTCGGCGACCGGCTCAACATGGCTTACAAGGGAACGGTAGCGACTTATGGCCGTGGCGTCGGCATCGTTATCGCTACCGGAATGGACACTGAGCTCGGCAAAATAGCCGAACTTCTGCGCCAGGGCAAGGAGACCAAAACCCCGCTGCAACAACGTCTTGCCAGCTTCGGCATGCGCCTTGCCTTGTTGGTTTTGGCCATCTGCGCGATTATTTTTGTGGTCGGTTTGTTGCGCGGCGAAGAGCCCGTGTTGATGTTTCTGACCGCCATCAGCCTCGCGGTGGCCGCTATCCCTGAGGCCCTGCCCGCCGTAGCCACGGTGACCTTAGCCATCGGCGCGCGCAAGATGGTCATCAAAAACGCGCTGATCCGCCGCCTGCCCGCCGTGGAAACGTTGGGTTCGGTGACGTTCATCTGCTCGGACAAGACCGGCACGCTGACGCAAAACCGCATGCATGCCGAAGCGTTTTACGTCGGAGAGCGCTTGCGGGAAGGCATCGCCGACGATTTTCCGACCCCGCTGTTACGGGCGCTCGCGCTGAACAACGACGCCCGCCGCAACCACGAAGGGCAACTGCTGGGCGACCCTACCGAAACCGCCTTGTACGAAGCGGCCGAGAGCGTGGGCTACGTCGGCACCGATCTCGTCAAAGCAACGCCGCGACTGGATGAGATTCCTTTCGATGCCGAGCGCAAGCTGATGACCACGCTGCATCAGGAAAATGGCGAACTTGTCGCTTACACCAAAGGCGCGCCGGAGAATGTATTGCCTCGCTGCGTTAGCTTATGGGCCAATGATGGCCCGCAGCCGCTACCGAAAGAAAAGATATTGGCCGCCGCCGAGCAAATGGCGGCGGAAGGCCTGCGGGTGCTGGCCCTAGCCTACCGGCGGTTCCCCGAACGCCCTCCAACGCTGAGCGCCGATTCTGTCGAAACCGGATTGTGTTTTCTGGGCTTGGCGGGACTGATGGACCCGCCGCGCCCGGAAGCCAAGGAAGCAGTGGCGCTGTGCAAGACGGCCGGGATTACGCCGGTCATGATCACCGGCGACCACCCGGAGACGGCCCGCGCCATTGCGGTCAAGCTCGGTATCGCCGAGGACGGCGGCAAGGTGCTGACCGGATCGCAACTGGCTCAGATGAGTCTTGAGGAATTCGCGAAACAAGTCGAAGACGTTCGTGTTTATGCCCGCGTTGCGCCGGAGCAGAAGATCGAAATCGTCAAAGCATTACAGAACAGGGGCGAGTTCGTCGCGATGACCGGGGACGGCGTCAACGATGCGCCGGCTTTGCGCGCCGCCAATATCGGCATCGCGATGGGCAAGATCGGCACGGATGTGGCGCGTGAGGCATCGCACATGGTGCTGCTGGATGATAATTTTGCCACCATCGTCAGCGCGGTGCGCGAGGGGCGGCGGATTTTCGACAATATCCGCAAATTCATCAAATACACGATGACCAGTAACTCGGCGGAGATATGGACCTTGTTTCTGGCGCCTTTTCTGGGCTTGCCGATTCCGTTGCTGCCTATTCATATTCTTTGGATCAATCTGGTCACCGACGGTTTGCCGGGGTTGGCGCTGGCCGTCGAGCCGGAAGAGCGAGGCATTATGCAACGGCCGCCTCGTGCGCCGCAGGAAAGCATTTTTGCGCAAGGCATGTGGCAACATATCCTGTGGATCGGCCTGTTGATGGGCGGCGTTTCGTTATTCTCTCAAGGCTGGGCTTATTTTACCGGCTCCGCGCATTGGCAGAGCATGGTGTTCACGGTGCTGACTCTGTCGCAGATGGGACAGGTATTGGCGATCAGGTCGGAACGGGAATCGCTGTTCAGTCAGGGGCTGTTTTCCAATAAGCTGCTGTTAGGCGCTGTGCTGTTGACCTTCGGCCTGCAAATGGCGGTGTTGTATGTGCCGGTTTTGCAGCCTATCTTCAAGACCGAGGCTTTGACCCGCAACGAGCTGTTGTTCTGCCTGGCGCTTTCTTCGATCGTGTTTTTTGTCGTGGAAATTGAAAAGTGGATGCGCCGCCGGGGCTGGATTTACCGGAACGGTCAGCAAAGCCATTAGCCTATCTCCATCGCAGCTACCCTGGCTGTTTGACATCTAGTTGAATATTTTGGTGTTTTTCGTGAATTAAATACTCGTTTAAGGCTCATACTGTTCAAAAGCCGCAACAAGGCGGCTTGAAATGGATAACGGGCTGTGACCGATATAAGTAGGGCGTGCCGTGCGCGCTTTTGGACCTGAAGTGAAGGCGCGCACGGCACGCCCTACAGCGAATATTCCCAGGCAGGAAACAAGAATTTTTCCAGACAATGATTCGGTCTAATCTATGCTCTATCTTTTACGGACGTAATGCATTGTACGCAACATTAGATAATGTCTAAATCATTACGAACCTACTATTGAATGCTAGAATACGATTAAAGGTGTGCATTAGACCGAATAGCTGTAATTTAAAAATGCACCAAACGGACACGTTCAAAACATTTTCCAAAGAGGACACTATGCGGAACCTGAAGCTTCTCCCCGCGATAATTGGAGCAACCCTTCTCATCGCTGTCGTTTTATATGTCGCCTTCTACTTCATATTTCTCGATCTGTTTGTCGACTTATGGTGGTTCGACTCATTAAAGCTTGAGGCCTACTTCTGGCTAAGACTGCTCTACAAGTTCTTTCTTTCCGGCGCAGTCACGCTGGCGTTTTTTGTCATTTTCTTTTTTCACTTCTGGATCGCCTCACGCTATCTGGGCTTAAATCCGCCGGATGAAGTTCTCAGCAATATAGATAAGCGCCGACGCTTCCAACGCTTTGCCGACACCTTCTTAAACGGATCGGCAGCCGTGTATACACCAATATCGCTGATACTAGCCATATTTATTGCTATTCCCTTCTATGATCAGTGGGAAACGACACTGCTGTTTTTTTTCGGCAATGATTCAGGCGTAACCGAAACGGTTTACGGCAAGGATGTCAGCTTTTATATGTTGTATTACCCAACCTACATGATGGTTCAGAAAGAGCTGCTGACCACCGCCTCACTGATCTTCTGCATGGTTGGTATTTTATATTGGCTGGAACATGTTTTTATCCCTAGCCAAAGCTCGGAATTTCCGTTGGGAGCCAAGATTCATTTAACCACCCTGATCGGCTTTGTGGTTGCTTTTGTGGTCTGGGGCTTCATGCTGGATCGCTATACCCTGCTCTATACCGATAAGCACGAACCGGTATTTTACGGTCCCGGCTTTGTTGAATTACGCTATCACTTGCCGCTGATCTGGCTGGAGATCATTACCTTCGTAGCGACAGCGATAACGGCTGGCCTGTTTATTTTTTCAGAAAAACACCGGGTAAAAACGCCGCTTTTAATCTCGCTTGGCTTATTCCTTTTTGTCGCCTTTCTACCGAATGTCCAATTTATCCCTAATTTAATTCAAAAATACATCGTCAACCCGAACCCGGTTAAAACCAATAAGTCGCTTATACAGCACAATATCGATGCGACCTTGGCCGCTTACGATTTGAGGAATATCAAGACCGTCGACATGACTATTAAACTGGATGCGGCCAAGGACATTGAAACGTGGAGCACGCAAAAGCACTTTGAGAATATTCCGGTCTGGGACAGGGAATATATCATTGACAGCTACAAACAGTTACAGGAAATAAGACCTTATTACAAAATCCTGTCTGTCGACGAAGACCGCTATTTTATTCTCGACCATACCCGGCAGGTCAATCTGGCCGCCCGGGAAGTCAATATTTCGAAGCTGCCGCCTGAAGCTCAAAACTGGGAAAACACCCATTTGCGCTATACCCATGGCTATGGCGCTGTCGTCACCCCTGCCGCGCAAGACGCCGATAACCCGCTGATCTGGTATTTGCGCGACTTGAACATGCACTCCGATGTCGGTTTCAACGTCAAACACCCGGACATTTACTACGGTCAGGAAAAATTCCCCTATGCGATCGTCCCCAATAAGCTCAACATTGTCGGCATTGCCAGTTCTGACCCCGGCATAACCCAGAATTACCAGGGCGAAGGCGGCATTCCCATTCCATCGCTGTTCAGAAAGGCTTTGTTTGCCTTTTATTTTAAGGATGAAAAAATATTCTTTTCAACCAACATCTCTACCGATAGTAGAGTCAAAATGCGCAGGAATATAGCCGATCGCATTAATACGCTGACCCCGTTCCTGCATCTGGATAAAGACCCTTATCTGGTTATAACCCAAGACCGGTTCTACTGGATACAGGATGCCTATACCTTGTCTAACAGGTATCCGGTTTCCAAGCCGGCGGACGACGACTTCCTGGAAGGCAAACAAAACTTCAACTACATCCGCAATTCGGTGAAGATTATTGTCGATGCCTTCGACGGCGACGTGGATTTTTATATTTCGGACCCATCGGACGCCATCATCCAGGCATACAGCAATGCCTACCCTGGATTATTTAAAAATCTGCAGGAAATGCCGGACGAATTAAAGCGGCATCTGCGTTATCCGCGCGATCTTTATTATCTACAGATGAAGGTGTTCGCCAAATATCATCAGCAAACCCCGGAGTTATTTTACGAGCAGGCAGAAACCTGGCAATTTGCCAATGTCCGCGGAGAACCGGTAATGCCTTATTATCAGACCATGGACTTTGGCAACTGTAATGATATGGAAGAGTTTGTGTCGATTAATCCGATGACGCCGATTAACAGAAGCAATCTCAGCATGATAGGCATTGCCGGAACGCTTAATACCACAACTTGCAACCTGGATTACAAGCCCGGCATTACCGTTTACAAGTTCGGCAAGGATGTCCAGGTCAATGGACCGGCACAGGTTGAAGCCTTGATTAACCAAAACCCCGAAATCTCCGCCCAATTTACTTTGTGGGGACAGGCCGGTTCCGTTGTTGAGATGGGACGGATGATTATCCTGCCGATGGGCAATACCGTTCTGTATGTGCAGCCCATTTATCTGGCCTCGACCAAAAACAAAATACCTGAATTAACCCGGGTCATTGTTTCTATTGGCAACGTGGTGGTCATGGATAAAACCTTATGGTCGGCTTTTAACCGTTTGAAGCAAATTTATTTAAAAACCGCCGCGGAAAGCAACGGCACGCAAACCCCTAGAGCGATCGTAGAGCCTAAACCCAATAATTAAAATACGGGTCAGGACCGGCGGAGGTTATCCGCCGGCCATTTAATCGGCCAGCTTGATGAGTTAACTGTTATTGTTGCGGCGGCTCCAGCAAGGCCAGACAGTGAAGCTTTATGCTGTCGCAGATAGTATGCAAAGGCAAATGGCTTAAGCTCTTTGTATCGAACGGATTTTGCAATTCAATACCAATCCTGTCCAAAGACAACAATGGATAAGCGACAAGCAAGAAGATAAACACTGCGCTGAAACCCAAATTGTCTATTAAAGAAAATGGCAGCAGTACCAAAAAAGTCAGAATGAAGCGCCTGGCTTTGATCGCATAAACCAGCGGCATTGGCGTTTTTAAGATCCTTTCGCAGCCGCCAAGGTGGTCAACCAGCAAAATTCGCTGCCCCTCCAACTCCCTAAAAGTGAAGCCGTCGATATAACGGCTAAGCCTGGCTTGCTGAATTAATGAAGCTATTTTATTGGCGACAAACAGCGGCATATGCACCACCGATTTCAGCATTTCCAGTTCCTGTTCGCTCAGTAGACCGTTTAAACTATCAAAGTTTTTGCCGTTGCGTAAAGATTCTCTAGTCGCAAAAGAAAACGTGACCGCCCACTTCACAATTTCTTTACGCCACACATGCTGTTCAGGGCCGCAATCTTGACGTGTAGTGTAATTCAAAGCTTCAATGACGATGTTCCTGCTTTGGTTAACAATGCCTCCCCATAGCTTCCGGGCCTCCCACCAGCGCTCGTGACCTGCGTTAGTCCGAAACACCAAAACCAAACCGAGCACCATCCCGGTATATTCAAACGGCGTCACATCAAGATGCGGCAACGGCCGCCAATACTGATCCAGCACAACGATCAGCAAGCAATAACAAGTCATTACCAGCAGATTGGGCAGGATACGCGGCGTAACCGAACCATTCCACATTAGAGCGCTACGCAAAAAATCCGGCGATTCGTCTTTATTGCTATGTAACGGTATAGATCTTTTCATGCCTACCCCTTTTGTAGAATAAAAGTAAAAAATAGCAAACCATCTTAAAATAATAGTAACACTATCTTTTAAAGTGGCAATACTTCAGTTATCATTTCTCCAATGACGTACAATAGCCCTTTTTAGAACAACCGGGCAACATGCCTTACTATTCAGAGAAGCAACCAAAGCGATGGAAATACAGTTACACATTAAAATGAATGAAAAACTGTTTCTCAGGGATCCGGAGCAGTCCGAGCTGGGTAAGAAAATCATTCTGCACAGTATTCAGCTTATCCATAAAAACGGCTTTGAAGCATTTACATTTAAAAAACTCGCCGAAGCGATCGGCACCACCGAAGCAAGTATTTACCGGTATTTTGAAAACAAGCACCGGTTGTTAATATACATTACCGCCTGGTATTGGAGCTGGCTTGAGTATCGGGTTAGTTTTCAGACTAACAACGTTAAAGACCCTGTTGTTAAGCTCAAAATGGTCATTAAATTGCTGGCTACTACCGTGGAAGACGATATCAGGACCAGCTATGTAGACGAAGGCATTCTTCATCAGATTATTGTGACAGAAGGCTCTAAAGCCTATTTGACTAAACGGGTATCCGAAGATAACAAGGACCACTTGTTTAAACCCTACAAAGACCTTTGTGCTGTTATCGGGAATATGATTTTGGAGTGTAATCCTCATTACAAATACCCGAAATCATTAGCGTCCACCATTATTGAAATGGCGCATTTCCAGAGTTTTTTTATGAACAATCTGCCGGCGCTGACTGACTTTGGCAAAAACAAAGATGAAGCAGAGATTGTTTTATTCCTGGAAGATCTGGTGTTTTCCAGCTTAAATTCGGCTCAATAGTAAGCTTTTAAGGAATATTCATGTTACGCAAAATTCTAATCGCCAATCGAGGCGAGATTGCAGTGCGCATCATCCGTGCCTGTGCCGAAATGGGCATACGTTCAGTCGCGATTTATTCGGATGCCGACCGCTTTGCCCTGCATGTCAAAAAAGCCGATGAGTCTTATTGTATCGGTAGCGAGCCTGTAGCCGGTTACCTGAATATCTATGGTATCGTCGATTTGGCCGCGGCCACCGGCTGCGACGCGATCCATCCGGGTTACGGCTTTTTATCCGAAAATGCCCAGTTTGCCAGAGCCTGTAAAGAGCGCGGCATTATTTTCATCGGCCCCGATGCCGAGGTGATCCATCGGATGGGCGATAAGACCGAAGCCCGAAAAGCGATGATTGCGGCAGGCATTCCGGTCACGCCCGGCACCGACGGCAATTTGGACAGCGTTGAGCAAGCGCTGGCCGTGGCCGAAAAAATCGGCTATCCGGTCATGCTCAAAGCGACATCCGGCGGCGGCGGACGCGGCATCCGCCGTTGCGACAATGCCGATGATTTACAGCGAAATTATCAGCGGGTTATTTCCGAAGCCACCAAAGCGTTTGGCAGCGCCGACGTGTTTCTGGAAAAATGCATCATTAATCCAAGACATATTGAAGTTCAGGTATTGGCCGACCATCATGGCAATACCATTCATCTTTACGAACGCGATTGCTCGATTCAACGGCGCAATCAAAAGCTGATCGAGATAGCCCCGTCTCCGCAACTCGACGAAGCGCAACGCCAATATATAGGCGGTCTTGCGGTGCTTGCTGCCAAAGCCGTCGGCTACACTAATGCCGGTACCGTGGAATTTCTGCTGGACGATAACGATCGCTTTTATTTCATGGAAATGAACACCCGCGTTCAGGTCGAGCATACCATTACCGAAACCGTGACCGGCGTCGACATCGTCGAGGAACAGATCCGTATCGCGGCTGGATTGACGTTGCGCTTCAAGCAACATGAAATTATCCGGCGCGGTTATGCGATCCAGTTCCGGATTAATGCCGAAGATCCGCAAAACGGCTTTTTGCCCAGTTTCGGCCGGATTACGCGTTACTATGCGCCCGGCGGTCCCGGCGTGCGCACCGATACGGCCATTTACACCGGTTATGAAATTCCGCCGTTTTACGACTCCATGCTGGCTAAAGTGATTGTCAGCGCGATGACTTGGGAAGATGCTATCAAGCGCGGCGAACGGGCGTTGAAGGACATGGGCCTGTTCGGCATTAAAACCACGATTCCCTATTATCTTGAAATCCTGCGTCATCCCGAGTTTAGGGCCGCGACCTTTAATACCGGCTTTGTCGATAAATATCCCGAACTGGTTAATTATTCCAACAAACTCCGACCCGAAGAATTGGCCAGCGTGATCGCCGCTGTGTTGGCGGCCCATACCGGCCTGTAACCCAAGGAAAAAACAGATGTCAAAAGTTCATATTACCGACGTTATTCTCCGGGACGCTCATCAATCGTTGATCGCGACCCGCTTGCGCACCGAAGATATGCTGCCCGCCTGCCCGATGCTTGACGATATCGGTTATTGGTCTTTGGAATGCTGGGGCGGTGCGACCTTCGATGCCTGCTTGCGCTTTCTGAAAGAAGATCCGTGGGAGCGCCTGCACAAACTGAAACAGGCTTTGCCAAAAACCCGCTTGCAGATGCTGCTGCGAGGACAGAACCTGCTCGGCTATCGCCATTATTCCGACGATGTGGTGCAAAAGTTTATCGCCAAGGCCTCCGAAAACGGCATGGACGTGTTCAGGATTTTCGATGCGCTGAACGATGTACGCAACCTTAAAACCGCGATTGAAGCGACTAAAGCCGCCGGGAAACATGCGCAAGGCACGATTTGCTACACCACCAGCCCGGTGCATGATGTGGCAGGTTTTGTCGCACTAGGCAAAGACTTGGCTAACTTGGGTTGCGACTCGATTGCCATCAAAGACATGGCAGGGCTCTTAACGCCGTATGCCGCCGGCGAACTGGTCAAAGCGCTGAAAGATACGGTCGACCTGCCGCTGCATCTGCATTGCCATGCCACATCCGGATTGGCTGAAATGTGTCAACTCAAAGCCATTGAAGCCGGCTGTCAGCATATCGATACGGCACTCTCATCCTGGGCGGGCGGCACCAGCCATCCACCAACTGAAAGCTTCGTCGCGGCTTTACGCGGCACGCCTTACGATACCGGCCTGGATCTGGATAAGCTGCAAGCGGTCAACAGCTATTTTGCCGAAGTCAGGAAAAAATACCGCCGCTATGAAAGCGAATTCACCGGCATCGACACCCAAGTGCATGTGTTTCAAGTACCCGGCGGCATGATCTCCAATCTGGCCAACCAATTGAAAGAACGCAATGCGCTGGATCGAATCGGCGAAGTCTATAAAGAAATACCTTTAGTCCGCAAAGACTTGGGCTATCCGCCGCTGGTGACGCCGACTTCGCAAATTGTCGGAACGCAAGCCGTATTGAATGTCTTAACCGGCAAACGTTACGAAACCATTACCAATGAGGTCAAACGTTATTTGCAAGGCGGCTATGGCAAGGCCCCGGCAGCGGTCGACAGCAATCTGCAAAAACGCGCGATCGGCAAGGAAGAAGTGATCGACTGCCGCCCTGCCGATTTGCTGAAGCCTGAGTTCGATAACCTTCGCCAGGAAATCGGCGAACTGGCGCTGAATGACGAAGACGTGCTGAGCTATGCGATGTTTCCTGAAGTCGGCCGGACGTTTTTGGAGCAGCGCTTGAATAACACGCTGGTGCCTGAACCTTTAGAAATCGAATCCAGAGCGGCTGACGCGATCAAGAGAGCGCCGACCGAATTTAATGTGGCGTTACATGGCGAGTCCTATCATGTCAAAGTCACCGGTACCGGCCCGAAAAATCAGACTTTGCGGCATTTTTATTTCATGGTCGACGGCGTTCCGGAAGACATCGTTGTTGAAACCTTGGACGAAATAGTGCTGGAAGGGGGCACCCAGGGTGCGGTTAAAAGCACCATTTCCCGTAAGCGCCCCAAACCTTCGGCGGAAGGCGATGTTGTGGTCGGCATGCCGTGCAATATCCTGGAGGTACTGGTCAAAGTCGGCCAGCAAGTGACTGCCGGGCAGTCTGTTTTAATCACCGAGGCAATGAAAATGGAAACCGAAGTGACCGCGCCGATAGCCGGAACCGTTAAAGCGGTGCATGTGGTTAAAGGCGAACCGGCTAACCCGGATGAAGTCTTGATCGAAATCGTTGCCTCAGCATAACGAAACCTATGAAACCGATTGTTGCCGATGCCGACGCGATTAAGCGTGCGGCTGCTTTATTGCGCCAAGGACGGCTGGTGGCGTTCCCGACCGAGACGGTTTACGGCCTAGGCGCCGATGCGAGCAACCCTGATGCAGTCGCAGGTATCTTTAAAGCCAAAGGACGGCCTGCCGACCATCCGTTAATCGTGCATATCGCCGATATTGACAGTCTTTACGATTGGGCCAGTATTGTTCCTGACGCAGCATTAAAGCTGGCGCATCGGTTCTGGCCGGGGCCGTTGGCAATCATCCTGCCTAAAAAGCCCGAAGTGCCGCTGGCGGTTACCGGAGGCCAGCAGACAGTCGGTTTGCGTATGCCCGATCATCCTGTCGCATTGGCTTTATTAAAAAGCTTCGGCGGCGGCATTGCGGCGCCGTCGGCTAACCGCTTTTGCCGGATCAGTCCGACTCAAGCCGAGCATGTCAGCGAAGAGCTGGGCGATGCGGTCGATATGATTCTTGATGGCGGCGCCTGTCAGGTCGGCGTGGAATCGACGATCATCGATTTAAGCGGCAGCAAGCCGAGATTGCTCAGGCCGGGACATATCACTCGTCAGGAAATTGAAGCGGTTTTACAGACCGAGTTGGTGATGCCTTCCGCATCAGCCGGGCCGGCTCCGGAAATACCGGAGGAAATCCGCGCGCCGGGCATGATGGCCGTGCATTACGCGCCGACCACACCGGCTATGCGTTGCCCGGCAGAACAGTTGCCGGAGCGGATTCGACAATTGCTCGCTGAGGGCAAAAGGATTGGCTTATTGACTTATCAACTGGACATCGCTGCAACCGCTCAGCTCCATGTATTGCGCTTACCCGAACAAGCCGCTAACTACGCTCAAAGTCTTTATGCGGCACTCAGGGAGCTGGATAATTTGCAGCTGGATGTGATTCTGATAGAGCTGCCTCCGCAAACCGAGTCATGGCGGGCAATCAACGATCGTTTAAATAAAGCCACTGCTCTACCCTTATAATCCCTATGGATTCGGTATGAATAAATTCGGCCAATAAGTGCGCACGGCTATCCGTGCGGGTTATGATATAGACCAATCTTTTTATTGGCCGATACCGGATCACCTGTCACAGCATCAATTCACAAAGCCGGTCTTCCAGGTCGCTTCTTGCTGCCAGACTTTCTCCTAGGACCGATAAGTCTTGTTTTAGGTTATCAAGAATAATGGCTGCATTACTGTCATATTTATCATTGAACGATACCGCCGCCTCTGTAGAAGCTGACAATGCCAGATCAATTTTTCTCACGACTGATAATGCCGGGTCTGACTTATCGGCAGCGGCGAGCAAATATTCGCAAACCCCAAAATGGCCAAGAGAGACATAATCAATAAGTATTTCAGAAAACCGGACCAACTTCTTTCTTACCGTCCGATTGGCCGAAAAAGGTATGAGTTCGGCAATATGACAATACAAAGACCAGACTTCTTGTCTTTCATTTTGTAATTCAGCTATCAGTTGATAAGCCTGCTGTTTTTTTTCCGGATTGATTTGAACTGCAAGCGGCATGAGCGTACTCCTAGTAGTTTCAGTTAGTGGATTTAATTTATGTCGATTATCAAGAAACCGCAACAATTAATTAAATAATAAGGATATTTTTTATGAAAATATCAGTAGTAGTTCCCACTTATAACCGCCGGGAGTTGTTGAAACGCGCATTATTGTCGGTTTTCTCTCAAACAATGTTGCCGACCGAAGTCACGGTAATTGATGACGGCTCTACCGATGGTACGGAATTAATGCTCCGCCGGGAATTTCCCCAGGTAAACTATTATTATCAGGAAAACCTCGGCGTCAGTGCGGCACGCAATCTTGGCATACAACAAGCAACCGGCGATTGGCTGGCTTTTCTGGATTCCGATGATGAATGGCTGCCAGCGAAACTGGCCGCCCAGAAAGCAGCGCTGACGGCCAACCCTGACTACAGAGTTTGCCACACCGAAGAAAACTGGATACGCAACGGTGACCGGGTTGACGTGCCTAAAAAATACGCCAAAACAGGCGGTTGGATTTTCACCGATTGCTTGCCGCTCTGCGCGATATCGCCGTCCACAGTCTTGATACACCGCTCGGTGTTTACAGGCATAGGCTTGTTTGACACCCAACTGCCTGTCTGTGAAGATTATGACCTGTGGCTCAGAATCGCCGCAAATTACCCGGTTTTATTGGTTGAACAGCCGCAAATAAACAAGCATGGCGGCCATGAAGACCAGTTATCTATGGCATTCTGGGGCATGGACCGTTTTCGCATCAACGCCTTGCAAAAAATCATTGATGCCGGTCAATTATCTGAGCAAAACCGGCACGCGGCGGCAAAGATGCTGGTCAAAAAAGCCTGCATTTACCTTGCCGGCGTTACCAAACGCGGAAAAACCGATGAAGCGGACTATTACCGGCAACTCATTAATCAATATGCAGTAGACGCTATTTGATTCTAAAACAACACTTGCAATCGCCCTTGGCCATACAACTTAACTGCTCAATCTCTTTGTCCAGCAGCGAAGACATCAGTACCAGGTCGAACTCACAGATCTCATGGTGTTTTTGAGCCAAGTCATGATAAATGCAGTTATAAGCCTGCAGATTCAGGTTATCAGTTTCGGGCTCCCTATCCACTTTTACTTGAAAACCAAGATCGGCCATGACTTTCGCTAACTCATCAATACGTTCAGGTAGACTTTTGCCTTCAAATTTACCGCGCAGCTTCTCAGCCAGCTTACTGCCCAGTTTTTGCATATAGGCTTTAAATTGCTCAGGACCTATTTCCTGTTGCAAGTCGCTGAGGATTAATTCTGAAAACCAGGCATATTGCTTGGGAAAATAATTGTTGCCTTTGTCAGTTAGAACGTAAATCGTCACCGGCCGCCCGGCTGTTTTATTAAGCATGCTTTTCTTAATATAACCGTCTCGTTCAAGAACAACAAAATGCTGCTGTACACCCGTTCTGGAAATATCCAGCGCTTTAGCCAGCTCATCAACGCTCAAACCATTCCTGCTTTCCAGCAAATGTTCGAGTATTTGATGTTGGCGGGAACTTATCTTCTGAGGCATTAGCGGATTCATCCTATGTTGTTTACGTGTGACTAATAATAACCCATTATGACGCATATAACTTGCAAAAGTTTTATATAGCAAAAAGTCATCTGTTGTTATAAACTTCGATATGAGCAGGTTTGCTTAAATAATAATAACGACACTATATAAAACTGGAGACACTAATGAGCGATTCACAAGAAACAACTTCAAACCCATCACTCTATGAACAACTTGGCGGCGAAGCCGCTGTTAATGCCGCTGTAGATATTTTCTATCGCAAAGTGCTGGGTGATTACCGCATTAACCGTTTTTTCGACAATTCCGATATGGAAAAGCAAGCTGCCAAACAAAAAGCTTTTTTGACCATGGCATTCGGCGGCCCGAATAATTACAGCGGCAAAGATATGCGTAATGCTCACGCCCATCTTGTCAAAATGGGCTTAAACGCCAGCCATTTTGATATCGTCATGGAACACCTTGGCGCTACATTAGCCGAACTGAATGTACCGCAAGAACTGATCGCTCAAGCTGCGGCGATTGCAGAAAGCACACGCAACGACGTATTGGGCAAATAACTGAAATACCAGGTGGAGACCATGCGAAGCATAACTATTGGCGAATCAACATTTTCCTGCCAACCGGATGAGACCGTACTGGAAACCCTGTTAAGGGAAAACATAAAAGTGCCTAACGGTTGCCGCCAAGGACTTTGCCAAGCCTGCCAGATGCGCAGTCTTGATAACTCTCCACCTGTTTCCGCCCAAATCGGGCTTAAAGATACTTTACAAAAGCAGAACTATTTTCTGGCTTGCATCTGTCATCCCGAACAGGATATGAAGGTTGCCTTGCCCAACCAGCAAGGCGCTGCAATTAATGCCGTCGTCATCAAAAAACAATTGCTAACGCCCGATATGGTACAGCTGGTTTTGCAATACCAAACCCCGTTTACTTTTTTCGCCGGCCAATTTGTTAATTTAAAACGGCCCGATGGCTTAACCCGCAGCTATTCGATTGCGAATATTCCGACCCATGAAAACATTCTTGAATTTCATATTCGCCGCCTGCCGAACGGCCAATTCAGCAACTGGGTTTATGATGAATTGGAGATAGGTGCTCAATTAGCCATTTCAGAAGCGCAAGGTTCCTGCCATTATCTGCCCGGACGCGAACAACAGCCCCTGATGCTGATCGGGACCGGAAGCGGTCTGGCTCCGCTTTACGGCATTATTGCCGATGCCTTGGCCCAAGAACACTCGGGGCCGATTCATTTGTTTCATGGCAGCCGCGATCTTAACGGCCTGTATTTTATTGATGAAATGCGCGAACTTGCCGCAAAGTTTGATAATTTTTATTATACCCCCTGCCTTTCCGGGGAAGACACCGACTCGGATATTGCTCAAGGCCGCGCTCATGATGTTGCCTTATCATCCACTGAAACCTTAAACGGATGGCGTATTTTTCTATGCGGACATCCGGAAATGATCAATCAGACCAAAAAAATGGTGTTTATGAAAGGTGCGTCTATGAGCGATATTTACACAGACGCTTTTCACGTCGCTCAAGTGGAAAAATAAGTCTAACCGCGCAGCCAATTGAAGATATCACGGGTTAGACCGGCTAATTAACAGCGTCCATAAGCGCTGTTAATCGGCATCAAAACTTTCAAACCCTATCTTTCTCCAGCCTACTCAATAATCGCTTTCTGCTGCTCGGCAGCAGCCAATAAACGCAAGCTATCCACCACCTGTTGCAACACAATGGAATCGCTATCGCGCGGAAAAACCATATACGCGGGCAGCCTGAATTTCAAACTGCCGGGCACATGGAACAATTTTTTGGCCTGAATTAAAGGCTCGGCCATGCGTATAGGCAGAAAGCATGAGCCGCCGTTGCTGAGGATTAACTGCACTCCCAGCCAGCCGATATTGACCACCTGCGGAGGGCGTTCCAAGTCCGGATAGCTGCTGGTATGCTGGGCATAAAATGCCGGTCCCCACTCGACATAAATATAATCCTCGTTCGGCCACGGCTTATCCGGATCGGTGGTCATCAGCACCAGCGTTTCATCAAACAGATGTTCAATCTGGAGACCGGGATTGTGCTGCGGCGTATACATCAGGCCGACATCCATCCTGCCTTCAATCAGCCCTCGCATCAGGTCTTCTTCAAAGCCGATTTCGCTACGGATCGATATATCCGGCGCCTGCATCCGCAATGCGCCAACCCATCGGGGCAGCAGCTCTTCCCACAAGGCAATCCGTGCGCCCACGGTAATGCTGGCACGGTAACGGCTGGGCAAGCCGATATCATGCCGGGCCTGTTCCAGCGTTAATAACAGGGATTTGGCATGACGCAAAAAACGATGGCCCGGCAGTGTTAGCACGGCGCCGGAGCGATTGCGCACAAACAAGACAGCGCCGAGATAGGATTCCAAGCGTTGAATGCGCGTGCTCACTGTCGATTGCGTTACATGCAGCCGGTTGGCCGCTTCAAGAAAACTGCCATTGGCGACTACCGCTAAAAAAGTTCTGATTTGATCTATATCCATAAATTTAATATCGGATATATCGATACTAATGTCCAATAAATATCGTTTGTCTTATATATTAATAGTTTTATATTGTTAATTGCTAACTCTATTGGCGCCGTATTTTTAGCCCAGACAGGAGAAGAACATGACACGAATTAATTTTACCGCCCGGCGGAATGAAAAAAACCAAGCTCCCTGCGAACAACCGAACGTTATTACACTCTTTTACCGAAAGTTGTTGAATGCAACCCATAACGACTATTTTCTTGAAAAGATGCTGCATGTCCGGCGGTTCTTGCCGACCGGCAAAAACCGTAGTGTATTGCTGCCGGTACTGTTGATATTAAGCGGCTGCGCTGCTGCGCCGATCACACCGCCGTCCGCCAAAATCAACGAGGTGCAAAAAATTCTGGTAGCCGCGGTCGAATCGCCGCCGCTTGAAGTGGTTCCCGACCTGATAGAAAACCGGTTTCCTGTGTATAACCAGTTTCAATATCAAGCTATGCCATCGCATCTGTACCTGGACGAAAAAGTCTATCAACATCCCGGCGGGATACTCATCGCCGGCATGGTAAGCAAGGATGAAGCTTTGCCAGCGGCTGATATGCAGCCGACCTCGCCTGCCGCATCGCTTCGCGATAGCTGGGCACCAAGCCTTGCATTGGCGCAGCAAGCGGTCGCGCAATTGAATGGCGACAGGATCAAGGCAAAGCTGAGCAGTCAGCCTTTTCGTCTTGCTATGGCAAGCAAGGATCGCAACACCAATTTCGGTAACTGGCATGATGCCATTGAGCAATGGTACGGCCAGGACATTTCATCTGTCGATTACCGGCCATCCGACCTGGAACAGGTAGACGCGCTATTGGAAGTGGGCATCGGAAACTATAGAATCTTTAACGCGCAAACATCGTTGCAAGTACTGGTCAAGTTGATCGATCCCAAAACCCGGCAAGTTATCGGCAGGACCCGCGCACGAACCTTCTCTGCCGAGGATTCGCCGCAAACGCTGCTCAGCCAGGATGCCGAACAGTTCAAACAGCTTGTGACCCGGATGGGGACACAACTGCTTACTCAAGCATTCGGCGGCCTCGGGCTGCCGCACAATGCCCAAGTCAGCAAGTTCCAGGCAGCGGTTGACAAGACAGCGCTATGACTATCGTCTACGCCAAGCGCCTGCGCGGCTGGCGTTTCGTCCTGTTTAATGTCATGCTCGCCCTGGGACATATCGCCGTGCTGTTTAATGTCGGCGCCTATATTGCCCTGTTGCCGCATGTGGCCGGCGATCTGGGCGGCGTATTCCCAAGCTTTGCGACCTGGGGCCAGACCTATTTCATCATTGCCCTGGCGCTTGCCTTCCCTATTGCCCGTTGGCTATCAGGCCGGTTTGGCGACTACCGCTTGTTCAGTGCGGCGTTTGTCGTGTATGCCTTCGCGTCCTATCTGTGCGCCGTCAGCCAGAGCTTATGGCTATTTGTTCCGGGGCGCATCCTGCTCGGGTTCTCAGGCGGGATTACGCTCTATATCGGCCAGTCCCTGATGCTGAAGGAGTACCCGGACAACCGGAAAATGCTGGGGCTAGGGATATGGGGATTGGTCACGCTGATGCCTTTTACCATCAGCTTTCCGATAGGCGGCCTGATTGCCGACGAACTGGGCTGGCGCTACCTGTTTTATCTGAATGTCCCCTTGGGCTTGGCCATCGCCGGGATTATCGGCTCACTGCTTGCCGGGCGTGGATTCGAGCGCAGCCATATTCGTTTCGACAGCATCGGCTTTATGCTCCTGGCTGTGATTCTCGGCTGCATACAGACCATGCTGAACCTGGGTAACGATTTTGACTGGCTGGATTCGCCGATCCTGCACAGGACGCTGATTATCCTGGTCATTACTACACCTTGCTTTATCATCTGGGAGCTGGGAGAGCGTCATCCCGCGTTCAGCATCCGTCTTTTTTCCCACCGCAATTTTGCGATAGGCGTGCTGTGCCTGACGCTTGGCTTTCTTTCCATTCAGGGACTGCTCTCGGTGTTCATCGTCCAGCTTCAGTTATTGCTGGGCTATTCTTCATCTCTGGCCGGCATGGTTTACTTGCCGATGATCCTGCTGGCGCTGCCGGTGACGCTGGGAATGCATGTGATGCCGAAAAATATCGACGCCCGTTTGCTGGCCTGTATCAATTTGCTGGGCTTTTCTTTGACTTTTTACTGGCTGGGTTTGTTCGATGATCCCGGCTCATTCGAGCAGATTTTTTGGCCGATGTTGCTGCTCGGTTTTTTCCTGGGCTCGTTCTTCGTGCCATTGACCCGGCTGACGCTTCATGGACTGTCCGGCATTCAACAGATACGCGCAGCCGAAGAATCGGGGCTGCTGAGAGTCGCTTCCGGCGCCATCGGCATTACGTTTCAAGGCATCGTGCTGTATCGGCGCAGCCCCTTTCATCAGCTTCAATTGGCGGATCACTTCGGGGGACGGCAATTCGCTTCCGTCGATGTACTGCAAGGCTTTTCTTCAAGGTTGTTAGCGTCCGGCCTTGATCCCGGCATGATCAACCGTAAGCTGTTCACCATTCTCAAGCAGCAATCGACGCTGCTGGCACTCAACGACGCCTTTCTGCTGGCGAGCTACCTCTTTCTTGGCATGGCCGGACTGGTTTGGCTGGCTTATCCTACCCATCCGCCGGCTCACCCAACGCCGGCGAAAGAAGTAGCGGCTATTCGTGCGGAAGAAATAATGGAAGAACCGTGATGCGTCTATTTACACCAAACCGACAGCTGCTTTGGGGACTGCTTATTTCTACTCTGTCGTTATCCAGTTGCGCCTGGATACCTCAGGGAGAAAAGCCTGCCGAATTCCTGAAAACCCCGCCCCTGGAACAGGCGTTATCCCATACGGGCAGTGAGCCGATGGTTGCTGCCCGGCATTGGCCGCCCGAACGCTGGTGGCAGGAATTCGGCAGCGCCGAGCTGAACGGCCTGATGGATGCCGCGTTAAAGGACAACATCAGCCTGAAAGTAGCGGCCGCCCGGCTGCGCCAGGCACAAGCCATGGCTCGCGTCGAGGGCGCGAGGCTGCTGCCGTTCCTGGATGCAGCGGCAGGTATGGAAGTGGGGCGTTTTTCAGGGCATGGTTTCAATGTGGTGTTGCGGGGCGAGGATTATGTTTCGGCTTTTATAAATCCCTTGAGTCTTCGCTACCAGTTCGATTTCTGGGGAAAAAACCGCGCGGCGCTGGACGCGTCGCTGGGCGAGTCCGCCGCAGAACAAGCGGAACAGGCCGGAACACTGCTTCATTTGACTGGCGCAATTGCCCGATCCTACATCCATGGCATGGTGCTGCGCCGGCAACTCGAGCTGGCGCAGGACATGGCTAAGCTACGCCATGACTTGCTCACTCTGGACCAGACGCGCCTGAAGTTGGGCCTGGATTCCGGCGACTTGGTGAAACAGGCCAGTATCGAATTGGAACAGATCAATAAACGCGAAGCCGGCATCCGGGTTCAGCTGGATATTCAGCGCAACCTGCTTGCCCGCCTGATAGGTAAAGGCCCCAACTTGACGCAAAAGCTGTTCACCGATACGGTGCTTAGCTCCGAAAGAGTGCGTCCGCCTGCACAGCTTCCGCTGGAACTGCTCGGCCAACGCCCTGACCTGGCAGCAGCGCTGCACCGGGCCGAAGCAGCCGCGCAACGGGTCAAAGTCGCCAAAGCCAGCTTTCTGCCTACCGTCGACCTGACGACATTTGTCGGCGTGAACGCCCTCAGGCTAACATCGCAAGGAGGAAGCTCGCTGGCCAACCTGCTGTTCTCAGGCTCCAGCTTTTCCTATGGCGTCGCCCCAGGCCTACGGCTCCCTTTGTTCGAAGGCGGACGCCTGCGCGGGGAACTGTCGGCGCAACGGGCCGAGTACGATGTCGCCGTGGAGCTTTATAACGAAACATTGCTGCGTGCCGTGCAGGAAGTAGCCGACAGCCTGAGCCGTTGGAAAGAGACCAGCGCGATCCTCGAAGCGCAAGACCGCTCGCTAGCTTCGCAACAGGAAAACCTGAGCTTCTCTGAAGTGCGTTTTCGCAGCGGCCTGGATGATCGCCGCGCGCTGCTGGCCCGCCAGCATGCCGTGCTGGACCAGGAATACGGCTTGAAGGCTCTGGAAGCCGATAAGCTGCTGGCGATGGTGGATTTAATGGAAGCGTTGGGCGGAGGCTACGTTAATGATCTGCAAACGCCCGCACAGAATCCCGAACAGCAGCCCGACTGGTGGCCGTGGTCGATTTAATGGCAACCTGGGGCGGATGGATTCACATTAAAATCCGATGCCACGCAGCGGTAGGGTACGCATCGCGTACGAGGCTGTGAAAGTATTATCCAAATCACTTTAAGAGCATATTCACCATGAAGGCACGAAGAACACGGAGTTTTCAATGCATTGAATTTTTCTCTGTGCTCTTCGTATCTTCGTAGTGAACTGCTTTGATTTTGTTCTAAACCGAATACTTTCACAGTCTCGTACCATTTTCTGGATCAAGTCCCAAAAGGTACGCGATGCGTACCCTACGGTGCTGAACGGATAGATTCGTATATAAAAATAATAACCCGGCACTGACGATAGAACTAGCTATGACAATTCATCCGAAAATTATCCGCGCCCGCCGCAACCGCTATCTATTGATAGTTGTCCTGGTAATGGCCATTGCCGCTTTGGCTTATGCCGGCTATTGGTGGGTCAACTACCGCTTCCGGGTGGTAAGCCATAACGCCTTCGTCGCCGGCAACCTTATTTCGGTAGAAGCGGACGCAACAGGCATCGTTACCCAAGTATTGGTCGAAGAAAGCCAGTATGTGAACAAGGGGGATCTGCTGGTTCGCCTTGATGAGCATCGTGCGCAGACCGCGTTAGGCCAGCGTAAGGGCGAGCTGGGACAGGTGGTGCGCGATATCGGGGCGGTTTTTTCCACGCACCAGCAATTATGCCAAAAACTGCTGGCCCGCTCCGCCCGGCTAGCCCGTGTCCGCCATGATGTGACTCGGTTTCGGCAGGCGCTGCCAACCGGCGCAGTGTCCGAGCAGGTCGTGCAAAATGCCGAAGACCAAGTAACCGCCCTCGAAGCCGAGATGCGGGAAGCCGACGCCGAGCTCAAAGCCATCGAAGCGAAAGTGGGAGGCACCAGCAGAATCCTTCACCCGGATGTAGAGGCGGCCAAATACAAATTCATCGCCGCTTATCTGGATTACTCGCGGCAGCAGATCCGCGCTCCGGTTTCCGGCTATGTGTCCATGCGCAAGGCTCAGGTCGGCAACCGGGTTCAGCCCGGTGATCCATTAATGACGATTGTCCCTTTGGAGCATTTATGGGTAGAGGCGAACCTGCGGGAAACGGAACTGGCGCGGATACGTCCCGGCCAGCCGGCAGAGATTAGCGTCGATCTCTACGGCGAGGACCATGTCTATCATGGCACCGTTGAAGGCTTGGTACCGGGCACCGGCAGCGTTTTTGCGTTATTGCCGCCGAATAACGCCGCCGGTAATTTCATTCATATCGTGGAACGTGTTCCGGTCCGGATCGCCTTGAAAAAAGACGAAATACTGAAATACCCCCTGCGGCCGGGGCTTTCCACCGTCACTTCAATTGACGTCAGGGAATCCGAGCAGCCTCTGGGCGAATCACTGGCGTCGGTTACGACCCCGGAGTACCGGACTGACATCTTTAACGATGAACTCGACGGGGCTGAAGCTGAGGCTCAAGAGATTATTATGAACAATTTGCTTCAAAAAACCGATCTATTGGAGCCCAATTGCAAGCTTTCCGAATCGGCAACTTTTAAAAACGCTAACGTTGGCCGGTGATTTGCTTATTGCCTGGCTTAAGGGATAATGAAGCTCTAAATTGGACCGCCTGAATCAACTAACTCCCTGAATAATGCAACAAAACCCGTCCCGAATTTTTATCTACGCTGCGCTGCCTTGCGAAGCCAAGCCGCTGGTCGAGCATTTCAATTTAAAAAAAAATACGACGGTTCAGCCGTTTGCGATCTATTTAAATCAGGGCATCTGCCTGACGGTAACCGGGCTGGGTAAAAGCGCGATGGCCGCCGGCGTGGCTTACACCCAGGCTTTGTTTGCCTCAGTTGAGCATCCGGTGCTGATTAATATCGGTATCGCCGGACATAAAGACCATGCGGTAGGCCGCCTGTTTTTAATCGACAAAATCACCGATGCCGACAGCCAAAAAAGCTATTATCCGCCGCTGGTTTTTACGCCGCCTTGTGCCACGGCCAACATCCAATCGGCATCAAGGCCGCAGCTGGTATATGACCGGCAACATCTTTGCGATATGGAAGCATCCGCGTTTTATGAAACCGCCGTGCGCTTCTCAACCGGCGAACTGATCCACTGCCTGAAAGTCATCTCGGATAATGAATCGTCGCCGGTCGAAAACATCCAACCCAAACAAGTCGCATCATTAATAGCCGCGCATGTTGCAACGATTGAAACCCTGCTGGCAGAGTTAAGCCGTCTCGCGAAATTGATAACTGCGCCGGAACCGACGCAGTTTGAAGAACTGATCCAGCGCTATCATTTTACGGCCAGCGAACAAGGACAGCTAAAAAGCCGGCTGTCCCGCTGGTCGACATTGACCCGGCAACCAATCCCCGAGTTTGATGAAACCTGTTTGCGCAGAGGCAAGGATGTTTTAGGCTGGCTGGATCAACAACTCAGTAAAATTGAGTTTTCTTTGTAAACTTTTTAGCCGTTAGAATATGAAGGGATTTTTGGTAACCGCGACAACCGCGATATAAACGAAGCAGGCCAGCGCCCCGGCAAACGCTTTCCAACGCAGTTCGCCCTGGCTCTTGATGGCGACAATGCCCAAGCCGACATAGGCCACCAGGGCTATTAATTTGGCAACAATCCAGCCGTACTCGGCTGACAGCCATGAACCTTGAAATACCAGCGCAAAACCGCTGAGCAACAATAAGCTGTTGATCACATGCGGCCCGATTTTTATCCATTTTTGTTCAAGCATCCCTGGATTCTTCTCTGCAAGATAGACTCTGCCGACAAAGCTGGAAATGGACAATAAAATAAAGATGAGGTGGAAAAATTTAATCATGCTGTGCTCCTAAGGTTGAAAGTATTAACGTTACTGGATAAATAAGTCTGTTGCCGATGTTGCAGCAATAAATTCCGGAAAACCGATGGATCTTTCTGCAGTGTTAATTCGCCCGCGCGAGGATAATACTGATGTTCCAGGCGGGACAGCCAGAAGCGCAGCGCCGCCGCCCGAAGTAACGTCGGCCAGTGCTGTTTTTCCAGCGCTTCCAACGGCCTCAGGCTTTCATAGGCGGTCAGCATCGCTGTGAACTTTTCGTGGTTCACCCTGCCGTCATCGCAACACCAATCGTTAGCCGTTATCGCCACATCAAGCAGCAAAGTATCGGTGCAGGCGCTGTAAAAATCCAGCAGACCGCTGAGCCGGTCATCGGCAAATAAAACGTTATCCCTGAACAGGTCGGCATGAATGACGCCGCGCGGCAGATGGCCCGTACTGTTCTCCGCTTGAAAAGCCAGCTCGTCATCGATCAGCGCGCGATCGGCTGCCGACACATGGGCATCGATGTTGTTCAGCACTTTTTTGCACCAACTCAGATCGTTGCCGCTCTGTATCGGGAAAACGTAGCCTTGCGTGCAGCAATGCAGACTTGCCAGCTGCAAGCCCATTTCCTGGCAATGCAACACCGAGGGCGATGTTACTGCTTTACCGGATAGCCGGTTAAATACCGCAGCCGGTTTACCGCCAAGCTGACGCAACAGATTGTCTTGCCGGTCGCTTTGGGGGCGAGGGCAAGACAGGCTGTTTTTGCCCAAGTGCGCCAGTAAATCTAAGAAATGTGGTAATTCCCCGGCAGTCAACGACTCAAACAGGGTCAGAACAAAACTGCCCTGCGTGGTCGTTACCCAGTAATTGGTATTGTCTATGCCGTCCGTTATCCCTTCAAAACCGACGACTTCACCGAGGGTATAAGCGCTAAAGAATTGATCGAGTTGCGGGCGTGTGATGCGAGTAAATACGGACACCGGTTTTAAGCGACTACCATTCCAGCAGCTTCCACATATTGATATCGAGTTCTCTATCTATATTGTTGCGGCGTTCATCCATTTTGCCGTCGCCATTGGTATCGAGAAAATAATACGGAGGGCCGACAGCCGGTACGACTTTTATCATATAAAGCCTGCCGCCACGGCGGTATTCCTGAATGGTATCTTTACCTTTACGGATAATGGTAATGTCCGGCTCCATGGTTTCGCCGTTTTGCACCGGCAAAGGCGGCTCCGGCGCCTCCGGTACGGCCTCAAGCTCAGGCTCGGGCGGCCGCTCATCGACGGCATAAACCGGGAAGGCCAGCAAACTTAGCAAAATAAAACGTCGCATAAAGGGACTCATTTAAAAACAAAAACTGCGGCTATCTTATTACAGTTTCTACTGGCTTGCTTAATTAAAATGGCCCCGCAATGCCGGCAATGATGGTTTTTGTTACCGAGCTCAACCTATACGACTTTCGGTATCAGAAGAGGATTGATTACAGTTAGAAACAGAGGGCAAACCAAGTATCAAACCGCGAGCGATTTGATTTACAACAGCCAGCCGCGTTGCTGGGCAGTGTCGAGCATCGCCTCGACCCGTTCCCACAGCGCCGGCGCCACTTGGCGCAAAAGCCCGGCCCGGTTGGCTACCTGTTCCCGGCTGATGCCGTTTTCCCGCCAGGATCGGCCTTCGTTGCTCATGTGGGTGAGGATGGGCTGAAGAGCATCCATCGCTTTGACGATGCGTGCTTCTGGCGTCTTCCGTTGCTCAAACTCGTGCCACAGTTCCAGGAACTCGGCCCGGCCTTCCGCCGGCAGCATACCGAAAAGATTCTCAGCCGCCGTTTTCTCCTGCTCGTGCTTTTCAGCGGCATCAAACGTTGCGAAAGCATAGGTGTCACCGGCCTCGATTTCGACCAAGTCATGAATGAGGGCCATCTTGACGGCCCGAAGCAGATCGAACGGCTCCGTCGCATACTGCTCAAGCAACAGCAACATCATGGCCATGTGCCAGGAATGCTCTGCCGAGCTTTCGTGCCGGGGATCTACGGATAAATAGGTCTGCCGGTAGACCGACTTGAGCTGGTCGATCGTCTGGATGAACAGAAGCTCCTTCACGGATTGTCTCTTATCGATGTGGATAAAGCAGCCAAGGCACGATCCAATACTCGCCACGGCAGCAGCGTGCATTTGTGGCGCCCCCGATAACTGACGACCGCCGTGAGAGGACGAATCGCATCGCAGACGAACGAATCATCCGTGCTGCCGGCAAGAACGTTTTCCATCGCCTGGTGATAGCCCCGAGCCTCGCTGACGGCAGCGCCGGTGAGCTTTGTCGTCATTATCGACGCCGAAGCGATGCACAGCGCACAGCCGCTGCCTGTGAAATGCGCGCCACTGATGCGGTCGGAATCGACGCTGAGAAACAGCGTAATCTGATCCCCGCATACCGGATTATGAAGCGAAGCTTTTACCGAGTAATGGGCCGGCTCTGTGCGATTGGCAGGCTCCGTGGAGTGCCAAAGAATCTCCGGCCTATAAAGAGAAGTATTCATGCGATTGGTTTTCCGAGTTGTGTGCAGGCTTCCGCCAGCTGGTCAAAGAAAAAGTCGATCTCCTGAAGCGTGTTGTAAACGCCGCACGAGAGGCGCACTGCCGAGCTCACCTCTTGTTTATGCAACAGGGGCGCAGCGCAGTGATGGCCTGCGCGCACCGCAATCCCGTGTTCATCGAGCAAGGTGGCCAGATCATGGGCGTGGATCTGGTCAACCGCCAAGGTCAAAATGGGAGCGCGGTGAGCGGCATGACCGAGCAGCCGGACACTCGGCAATTTTGCGAGTCGCTCCAGCGCACGGGCCGTCAATGCCCGGCCATGCTGATAAAAATGTTCCTCCCCGACTCCGCGAAGAAACCGGATTGCAGCATTTAAGCCGACGGCGCCGGCGATATGCGGGGTTCCTGCCTCGAAACGGCTGGGAATATCGGCATAGGTGCTGCTGCCGTAACAGACCGACTCGATCATGCCTCCGCCGCCCTGGTACGGAGGCATCCGGGCCAGCAGCTCATTGCGCCCGTACAGTACGCCGATGCCTGTCGGTCCGTAAATTTTGTGGGCCGAAAAGCAGTAGAAATCGCAGCCCAGCGCGGCCACGTCGACGGGCGTGTTGGTGATGGCCTGCGCCCCATCCACTACCAGCACAGCTCCGGCTTCATGGACGCGGCGGGCAACTTCCTGAATCGGGTTAATTGTGCCGAGCACGTTCGAGACATGACAAATGGAGACAATTTTCGTCTGAGGCCCCAGAAGTCCGTCTAGCGCATCGAGGTCCAACTCGCCGGCTTCGGTAATCGGAATGACTCGCAGCCTCGCCCGGCTACGGTAGCAGGCTATCTGCCAGGGGACAATGTTGGAATGGTGCTCCATTTCGCTGATCAAAACTTCGTCGTTCGGCCTCAGCATCTGCCCACCGTAGCTCTGCGCGACAAGATTGATCGCCTCAGTGGTGCCGCGCACGAAAACGACCTGAGAGGCCGCCGGGGCATTGATAAACTTTGCGGTTTCCGTTCTCGCGTCCTCGTACTGATCGGATGCGGTCATGCTCAGGCGGTGGATGCCGCGATGAATGTTGGCGTAGTCGCGTGCATAGAAGCTTGTGATCGCGTCGATGACTTCCTGCGGCTTCTGGGAAGAAGCCGCATGATCAAGATACACCAAGGGCTGCACGACTTCCTCGCCGAAGATTGGAAAGCGCGAGCGCATATTTAAACTGCTAACCATGTTGCTGGTTTTCCCGGTCAAGCACGACGAACGACGAGCAAAGACACATTCCGTGGATACAATAGTCCAGCGACTGCTCCGAAAACCGGTCGCCAATATGGATCAACGAGCGGGAGCGCGACATCTGCTGATATTCAGCGACGCTGATCCAGCGGATTTCCGAGTAGCTCGAGGTTGAGTCGGGAATATGCTCGGCGCCTTCCAAGAGGACGAGAATGCTGCACATCCGATGATATTCCTTGAATAACGAGCCTTCGTCGGAATCGACCTGAATGCTGCGGGAAACGATACCGTCCCGCTTCGACTGGAGCGCGTCGGAAAGATTGTCCAGATTGTCGTAAAGCACCGCCCCGACGATGAGCGAAGCCGGGGCCGCCCGATAACGTATCTGTCCTCGCTCCAGAGCGCTTCCCGCCCCGAACTTCTGCGTGAGCAGACTGTTGACCGCGTAGATGACCGGCTCGTGACCGCTATAGCGCTCATTGTCGAAAAGAGTATCGGAATCGAAAGTATGGATGGACAAAAACTGCTCGGGAAACGAAAGTTCCAACTCCTTGCCATACGCGACCGCTTGGGAACGTTCCAATATCGCATTGAAAAGCACGTCAGGGATTCGCTGCGTCGGCGTACTGATGACGTGCGGGTGTGTGGTATTAACCTCCATGCTACGCACTCCAACCTGAATCCGGGTGTCAGCACTGACCTTGCCCTCAGGCGTAAGCGTGCCGGCATCAAGGATAGTGAGATTCAAAATACTGGTAGGACGGTCGGGGCTTTGTCCGTAGTCATAGTTCATGGTTACTGGTCCGTATAGTCAAGTTGAATAATTATTAGAATCGATCACATCCGGTTAAGTTTCCAATGTAAAGTTGCCCGGCAATAGCGCGTCACCGTCCACGATGCATGGGCTGCAAGAGATAGAGTTATTTTCTGAAAACAGCCGAGCCATCAATGCAAACACGATAACATATCTAGTGAACACAATAAGTTGACCGGTTGCCGTTTAATGCAAGGTGTTTTTCGGAAAACGAATCACAGCACTAGTGGCCATAGCCAGAGCCGCCCACTGAACAACAAAATGCGACAGGCCATACTATCAACTAAGCCTTGCTGCCGCACTCCGTATTAATACCTATAGACTTGACCCGATCCTCATCAAGCTGGGCCGGATACTATTGATTATGACAAACCCATCTCTGTTGGCTTTTAATAACGGTTGTTTATTCATCATTGTTACTGCGTCTTAATGAAATAAGAAAATACAAATAAACGCCGACCGGTAAGCATGCTGCATCTACTCAGGGATTCGGCATGAAACAACCGCTTAGCCATAAAACTACCCGTGAAGTCAGGCCAATTTTCCGGCTCGCTTAGCTATAAAAAATCAACGCGCTCATTCCCTATACGCCAACCGATAACCCACGCCTGCCTCGGTCAGCAAATACCTTGGCTGGGCCGGATCGGTTTCGAGCTTACGGCGCAATTGTCCCATGTAAATCCGTACATAATGGGCATGCTCCACGTAGGCAGGTCCCCAAACCTCCAGCAATAACTGCCGATGCGTCAGCACTTTGCCCGCATGACGGATCAACACGGTCAACAGCCGGTATTCGATTGGGGTCAGGTGAATCTCCCGGTCGCCGACGGTAACACTGCGCCGGGATAAATCAACCTGCAAATCGCCGGCGCAAAATAATGTTTCAACACTATCCCCGGCAAGCCGTGCGGCATGGCGTAGCGATACGCGGATGCGCGCCAGCAGTTCGCCGATGCCGAACGGCTTGGTCAAGTAATCGTCCGCGCCGGCATCCAGCGCGGCTATTTTGTTGCTTTCCTGGTTTCGGGCCGACAGCACGATGATCGGCACGGCGGACCATTCACGAACTTTGCGGATTACCTCTATGCCGTCCAGGCACGGCAAGCCTAGGTCGAGTATGACCAGCTCCGGTTTGCGGGTGCCGATTTCGATGACGCCCCGTTCGCCGGTGGCTGCCTCGATTATTTGGAATCCCTGTACGCTCAGGCTGGTGCGCAAGAACCGGCGGATTTGCGGGTCATCCTCAACCACCACAATGACCGGCTTGGCGTTATTCATCTTGCGTCTGCTCCGTGGCCAGTTGCGGCGGCGCTTCGTCTATCGGCAGCAGAAAATAGAATTGCGCCCCGCCGCCAGGGCGGTTGCCGGCGCCGATAACGCCGCCATGCGCAATAATGATGGCCTTGCAAATAGCCAGACCCAAACCGGCGCCGCTCTGCGTACCCTCCCGGTGTACCCGATAGAATTTATCGAACAGTTGTTCCTCTTCTCCCGGCGGTATGCCGGGACCGCGATCCGCTACCGTCACCTTTAGCATATGGCCGGAGCACTCGGCACTAATGTCTATGGGGCTGTCTTTGGGCGTATATTTGCAGGCATTTTCCAGTAGGTTGACCAGCACCTGTTCGATCAGTACCGCATCGACGCGCACCAGACAGAGGTCATCCGGCAGCTGGGTATTGACGGCTCGGCCATTAAGCCGCTTGCCCATTCGCGTCAACGTTCCACCAATAATTTCATCCAGCGGATACCATTGCCGGTTCAGCGATGCCTGTCCCGCATCGAGACGCGCCATGTCCAGGATATTGTTAGCCAAATTCGACATGCGCAACGCTTCGTCATAGATGGTCTGGCTCAGTTCCTGCCGATCCGAAGGGGCAAGCTGGGCATCCTCTTCCACCAAGGTACTGGCTGCACCGACGATAGACGCCAACGGTGTACGTAAATCATGGGAAATAGAGCTGAGCAGGGAATTGCGCAAGGTCTCCGATTCCATGCGCAACTGCGTCTGTTGCGCCTCTTCGGCAAGACGCACCCGTTCAATGGTCTGGCCGATTTGGCTGATAAAAGTATCCAATAGCCGGCGCTGTTCGGGCAGAAACACCCGGCGCAGATTAGCGGCGCGTAAAGCCAGCACACCGATGACGCCGCGAAAGCCGGACATCGGAAAATACACCGCATTGGCGCCGGGCAAGGTGTCGGTGCCTTGTCCCGCCATCTGGCCGTGATCGAAAACCCACTGCGCGACGCTGAGATCGCAACCGCGCAGGGACTCCGGCGCAGGAGGATCCGGCGGGTAGACTATCCGGCCGTCATCATCGGGAAACAGCAGGACGCTGGCGCCGCCGAACTCCTCACGAATACGGCGCACCGCGACTCTCGCAGTATCCGCTATGTTACGGCTGGCCGCCAGCTCTTCACTCAGCGCATAAAGAACATTGGCGCGCCGCTCCCGGTGCGAGGCAACTTTCGCCTGTGAGCGCATGTTGCTAGTCAAATGGCTGATGATCAGTCCGACCAGCAACATAATAATGAACGTCACTAAATACTGGACATCCGCAACCGCAAAGGTATGGACCGGGTTTACAAAAAGAAAATCGAATGCGGCAACGCTCAGTACCGAGGTCAAGATGGCTGCCTCACGACCAAAACGGGCTGCCATAAAAACCACGCCCAGTAAATAAACCATGACCAAATTGGCCAATTCGAATTTCCCGGACATGAGCCAGGCAACAAAGCTCGCGCCCCCGGTCATAACCAGCGCCCAGCCCCAATTTAACCAGCGTCGCTTGGCGCGTCCCCAAGGGTAGCTGGAGCGCGGTACTTTTGCTTTAGGCGCTTTTTGCTCTAAAGTGTCTTTGCCGCGCGGGCTTCCCAATAAATAGACATTAATATTGTGCGCTTCCGCAATCAGAGTATCGACGACCGAGCCCAACAGCCAGCGCCTCCAACCTCTGCGGCGGGGCTTGCCCAGCACGATTTTGGTGACATTGCGGCTTTTGGCGAAATTCAGGATTTCTTTGCTCATATCCGGGCCTGACAAGGTCACCGTTTCGGCGCCTAACTGTTCGGCAAAACGCAATACCCGCAATACCTCGTCACGACGTTCGACGGGCAGGCGTTGCAGCTCCGGCGTTTCCACATAGGCTGCAATCCAATGGGCATGCAGGCTGGTCGCGAGGCGCTTGGCTGCGCGCACCAACCGTTCGGCCAGAGCGTCGGGACCTATGCACACCAATATCCGGTCGCCGACCGGCCAAACATCGCGTATCGCATGGTCGTCCCGGTAGTCTTGCATTTGCGCATCGACCCGATCGGCGGTCAGCCGCAAGGACAACTCGCGCAAGGCAATCAGGTTGCCTTTGCGGAAGAAATTGCGCATCGCCCGTTCCGCCTGCTGCGGCACATAAACCTTGCCTTCCTTGAGCCGCCGCAGCAGTTCATCGGGCGGCAAGTCGATCAATTCGACTTCATCGGCCAGCTCAAATATCGTGTCCGGCACGGTTTCCCGCACCTGAATCCCGGTGACTTGGCTGACATCGTCGTTGAGACTTTCCAGATGCTGGACATTCAACGTGCTATAGACATCGATGCCGGCATTCAGTAATTCTTCGACATCTTGCCAGCGTTTGGGATGGCGGCAACCGGGGGCGTTGCTGTGCGCCAATTCGTCCACTAAGACCAGGGTCGGGCGGCGTTTCAGCGTGCCGTCGAGATCAAACTCGCGCAGCACCGTGCCGCGATGTTTGATCAATTTGGGCGGCAGCACGTCCAGGCCTTGCAATAAAGCGACGGTTTCCTGCCGTTCGTGGGTTTCGACCAGTCCAACCACCACATCGACGCCTTCATCCCGCTTGGCTTGAGCCGCCAGCAGCATCGCATAGGTTTTCCCTACTCCTGCTGCCGCACCGAAAAAAACCTTAAGCCGTCCGCGCCGTCTCCGGTTTTCCTCGCGCTCTACACGGGCAAGCAGGGCGTCAGGGTCGGGGCGAGTAGGATCGTTCATCGTGTAGTTCACGCTTATTTAAGATCCCGGACCAACGCCAGATTCAACTCCAGCACATTAACTCGAGGTTCGCCCAGCAAGCCCCATTGCCGCGGTTCGGTATAACGCTCAACCAATTCGCGCACAGTGTCCGGCGGTAAATGCTTGGCTCGGGCAACGCGGTTGACCTGATAGAATGCCGCCGCGGGGCTAATATGAGGATCAAGGCCGCTTGCCGAGGCGGTGACTAAATCCACAGGCACGGCTTCCGAATGGCCGGGGTCGGCATCGCGCAACGCTTTGATGCGCGCCAGAACGGCGCCTGTCAGCGCCGGATGGGTCGGTCCTTGATTGGAACCGCCGGATGCGCCGCCGTTATAGGGAACAGGCGAAGTCGCTGAAGGCCGTCCCCAAAAATACTCGGGACGGCTGAACGCCTGGCCGATTAATTCGGAACCGAGCGGCTGCTCATCACTGCCGAGCAAGCTGCCGTTGGCCTGTTTCGGAAATACGGTTTGTGCGATCAGCGTGACCGCCAACGGATAGGCGATGCCGGTCAACACGGTAAAAAGCAGCAACATGACGATTGCGGGTTTGATCTGGTTGGCCATATCAATGGTTCCTTTATTTTTGACTGGAAACTGGAGCTTTCAACACTGCATTTCCAATGCTGCAGCTCTCGTTGCTATACACAAATTTACTTCAGAGTCGTCAACCGGCATGGACAAAACGGTGCATACAGGTTGCCAGACAGCACGGCCAATTAGACCTTCCAGGTTTCAAAAACCTGGAAGGTCTGTCTATCGGTCTGTTTTCCGCTTAACGCAAAGCGAGAATGCTGGGACCTTGGAACAAGCGCAACATCAATAAAACGGTCTTTAATCATCGCAATCTCCCGATTCATAATGCGGTTAAACCCAAATCGATCAGCTTGATGCCGATAAACGGCACGATAACACCGCCGCCGCCATAAACCAGCAAGTTATTGCGCAATAATGTTTCCGCATTTTGCGGCCGGTAAGCCACGCCTCGTAGCGCCAACGGAATCAAGGCGACGATAATCAGCGCGTTGAAAATAACCGCCGAAAGTATCGCGTTGTCCGGGCTGCTGAGGCCCATGATATTCAGCGCGCCAAGTTCAGGATAGGTGCTGGCGAACGCCGCAGGGACAATGGCGAAATACTTGGCCAAGTCATTAGCCAGGCTAAACGTGGTCAATGCGCCGCGCGTCATCAGCATTTGTTTGCCGGTCTCGACGATCTCAATCAGCTTGGTCGGATTGGAATCGAGATCGACCATGTTGCCGGCTTCCTTGGCGGCCTGGGTGCCCGAATTCATCGCCACGGCGACATCGGCCTGGGCCAAGGCCGGGGCATCGTTGGTACCGTCGCCGGTCATCGCCACCAGACGGCCTTCGGCTTGCTGTTCGCGGATTAGTTTGAGCTTGGCTTCCGGCGTCGCCTCGGCCAGAAAATCATCAACGCCCGCTTCGGCCGCAATCGCCGCCGCGGTCAGGCGATTATCGCCGGTGATCATGATCGTTTTAATGCCCATATTCCGCAGTTCGACAAAGCGCTCTTTAATACCGCCCTTGACCGTGTCTTTCAACTCAATAACACCCAGTACCCGTCCACCATCAGCAACCAGCAGCGGCGTACTGCCCCGGCGCGCAACAATATCGGCGGCTCGAGCCGCTTCCTCCGGGAATTTTGCCTGTTGCGCTTCCACATAGCCGCGAATCGCATCGGCAGCGCCTTTGCGGATCTGGCGCTCGCCGATGTTGACGCCGCTCATCCGGGTTTGCGCGCTAAAGGCGACAAAAGTCGCCTCCAGTTCGTGAATATGGCGTTCGCGGATGCCGAATTTCTGCTTGGCAAGAATGATAATGCTACGCCCTTCCGGCGTTTCGTCGGCCAGCGTCGCCAGTTGCGCGGCATCGGCCAATTCTTTTTCGGTGGTCTCGCCTATCGGTATAAAAGCCGAGGCTTGGCGGTTGCCCAAGGTAATCGTGCCGGTTTTGTCCAGCAGCAGCACGTCCACATCGCCCGCCGCTTCAATGGCCCGCCCCGACGTGGCGATGACGTTTTTCTGCATCATGCGGCCGATACCTGCCACGCCGATGGCGGACAGCAAACCGCCGATGGTGGTGGGAATCAGGCAAACCAGCAACGCCACCAGCACAGTGATCGAAACCGGCGTTCCGGACTTGGCCACTTCCACGCTGTACAGGGAAAAAGGCAGCAGCGTCACTGTCACCAACAGGAAAATCAGCGTCAACGCGACCAGCAAAATCGTCAGGGCAATTTCGTTCGGCGTTTTTTGCCGCGATGCGCTTTCGACCATCGCAATCATACGATCCAGGAACGCCTCGCCGGGATTGACAACGACCCGCGCCACCAGCCAGTCGGACAGTACCCGCGTGCCGCCGGTGATCGAACTGAAATCCCCGCCCGATTCGCGAATGACCGGCGCACTTTCTCCGGTGATCGCGCTTTCATCGACGCTGGCCGCGCCTTCGATGACTTCGCCGTCGGCGGGGACAAAGTCACCCGCTTCGATCAACACGATGTCGCCGCGCCGTAATGTTGTGCTGGCGACTTTGGCGTAATCGGTGCTGTAACTCGGTTGATCCAGTTTCTTCGCCATGATGTCGCGCTTGGCATTACGTAATGACGCAGCCTGCGCCTTGCTGCGGCCTTCGGCGACGCTTTCGGCGAAATTCGCGAACAATACGGTAAACCAAAGCCAGAAAGTGATGGCCAGGATGAAGCCGGTTTGCTCGCTGTTACCGGACAATAATTCCGACAACCCTATCCCGGAGGTCAATATACTGCCGATATAAACGACGAACATGACCGGGTTTTTCCATTGTTGCTGGGGAGCCAGTTTGCGTAAGGTATCGCCTAGCGCAGCCAACAGAATCTGTCTGTCAAATAGCGGTTGCTTATGTTTTTTTGTGCTCATAGATTGTTTCTCTTATTGCTTGAATTTGTATTCATCGCGAGCGTAGGGCGCGCCGTGCGCGCCTCAATATCCGGCAAGGCGCGCATGGCACGCCCTACCATGAACTTGTCTATTTTCCGTTAACCATAACCAAATGCTCGACTACCGGCCCTAGCGCCAATGCAGGCACAAACGTCAACGCACCGACCAAAATCACGGTGCCGATCAGCAGCATCACGAACAACGGCGTATGCGTAGGCAAGGTACCGAGGGTAACCGGCACGGTCTTTTTTGCCGCTAATGACCCGGCAATGGCGAGCACAGGGATAATGATCCCGTAGCGCCCGACCAGCATCGCAATAGCTAAGGCTATGTTATAGAAAAGGGAATTGGCGCTAAGCCCGGCAAACGCGCTGCCGTTGTTGCCTGCCGCCGAAGAGAATGCATAAAGAATTTCGCTGAATCCGTGCGCGCCGGGGTTGCCGACCGCCGTTTTTCCCGCTTCGACCATGACCGCAAGCGCTGTCCCGCCCAGAATAAAGAAGGCCGGAATCAAAATGACGATAGCCGCCATTTTTATCTCGAAAGCTTCGATTTTTTTGCCGAGATATTCCGGCGTCCGTCCTATCATCAGGCCGGCGACAAATACCGCGATCAACACAAAAACCAGCATCCCGTAAAGGCCGGAACCGACGCCGCCGAAAATGACTTCGCCAAGCTGGATCAACCACATCGGAACCAGGCCGCCCAGCGGCGTATAAGAATCGTGCATGGAATTGACCGAACCGTTCGATGCAGCGGCGGTCGCAGTCGCCCACAACGCGGAATTGACGATACCGAAGCGCGTTTCTTTGCCTTCCATGTTGCCGCCGGATTGATCGGCGCTGACGCTTTGCTGGCCGCCAAGCGCGGCCAGTGCCGGGTTGCCGCCCTGCTCATTGCCCACGGTGACGAATAACAGACTGGCGAACACCAGCGTCATCGCGGACAAAATGGCCCAGCCCTGGCGGGTATCGCCGACCATTGAGCCAAAGGTGTGGCACAGCGCCGCCGGGATCAGCAAGATAGCCAGCATTTCCAGAAAATTGGTCAACGGCGTCGGGTTTTCGAAAGGGTGAGCCGAATTGGCGTTAAAAAAACCGCCGCCGTTGGTGCCCAATTCTTTGATCGCGACTTGCGAAGCGGCAGGCCCCAAGGCCAGGGTTTGCGTGGTATTTTCGGTCTGCTCGACTAACCGAACGGTTTGGTAAGGCTTGAAGGTTTGCACTACGCCCTGCCCGGCCAAGGCTAGCGCCAGCACAAACGACAACGGCAGCAGGATATATAAAATGCCTCGAGTCAGATCCGCCCAGAAGTTGCCGATACCCTCCGCATGAGTGCGTTGAAAGCCGCGTATCATGGCGACTAAAACCGCCATGCCGGTGGCCGCCGAGACGAAATTTTGTACGCTCAGCCCCAGCATCTGAGTCAGATAACTCATCGTCGTTTCGCCGCCGTAACCCTGCCAATTGGTATTGGAGGTAAAACTGACCGCCGTGTTAAATGCCGAATCGGCCGTTACATTGTTCAGCTGTTGCGGATTCAGCGGCAAATGGGCTTGCAGCATCTGCAATGCAAATACCGCCAATCCGCCGAACAGGTTAAACCAGAGCAGTGCGGCTGCGTATTCTTTCCAGGTCATTTCCTGCTCCGGCTTAACGCCGCTCAATTTATACAGCGTCGCTTCCAAAGGCGCCAATATGCGCTTAAGGAATCCCGGGCGGTTTGCATACACCGCCGCCATATAGACGCCCAAAGGCTTAGCCAGCAGCAACAGAGCGACAAAATACAAGATGATTTGCGATAAGCCGTTTGCGGTCATTAGAATTTCTCCGGGAAAAATAACGCCACCAGCAGATAAACGAATAATGCCAATGCAAGCAAGCCGCTCAAGGCGTAGATAAAGGTCATGATTGCCTCTCTTATGGATATTCCGAACAGCTAATGTAGCGCGGTTGTTATAAAAAAACTGTAAAAATAAGCGGATATGCCGCTACCGCCATGATAAATCCCCGGTTTGCGGTATCGCGTCTACTTTTTGCGAATCTCTGAAAATTAGTTACGCTCATGGTGATCGAGCAATCGAAGCGCTGGAAGTATCTCCTGTTTATGGGCTATGACAAATCCTTATAAATACCGGTTGACGAAAAGGAGATCAGCTATGGGGGAACCGGGGCCGTAATCAGGACACCTGGTTCTGTCGCTATTCTGTGAATGTGGGGTGATGGTAGCTATTGGCCTTGAGCGGCATCTATTTGACCGCTTAAAGTCCCAGCAGACGGCTATGGGTTTTCGGCAATGCTGGGAATTGTGGTGAGAAGCATCCGTGCAATGACTTGAGCCGTTACGAACGGCTCAAGTCAGCAATACCGGCTAAACATCCTTGTTGCCAAGCTTTATATGCGCTTGCCTTTTAGCAGCCTTTACGCCTGTTTCTCAAGCAAAGACAATGCAAAGGCATACGCTTCAGGAAAATCGATCAGCGCCGCTTTGCTGGATTTTTGAATTTCTTCAAACAGGCCGAATTGTACTTTATATTTCAGGTTGCCGATGGCTAGCGGCCCGATGCTGCGGAACGTACCGTGCGCATATTCGATCGGCGCGCCCATATCGTGCAAGCCCACGCCGATCACGCCGCTGGGAGGCACCGCGTTGGTATCCGCCACCGCCAGCAGATTTTTGGCATTTTTCAAAGATCCTTCCAAAATCCGCACTCCGGCTCTTGCTGCGCAGATAATGACTTCTGAGTCGGCCACTTCGCTGGTCTTTTCTTCGTTGGTCAGGGCGGACACCCATTCAACGTCAGCTTCATAACGTTGGCAAAAGAGCTGGGCCGATCTTTTATCATCATCGGCAAGCAACTGGCATATTTTGACGTTCGCACCCTGCTTGGCAGCCAGGATTGCAGTGCAAATACCGACAGGGCCGGTACCGAATACGGCGACATTGCGGCCGTTTAAATCCATGTTGTGATGTTCTTTGAGAACCTTGGCAACCAGCGCGACAACGCTTGCCGACGTGGTGTAAGCGCCGTTCGGATCGGCGAAAACGCCGACTTCAAAAGGGGGAACCATCGCCTTTTTGGCGCTCTGGAACATATCGGTCGCCATATGAACATCACGTCCGCCGATAAAAATACCGGTATCGTTAAAGCGTTTGGGAGGTCGGCAGAAAATGGCATCCTGAATTACGGCCGCTGCATTCTTGGCTTCAATTTTAGTCAACGGCACCACCATATCAAAGCCGGCATCGGCGGCGAGAGTCACATCAAATGGGCTGATATTTTCGCCTGGTGTCAGAAAGTACAGGATTCGTTTGCTCATGAATATTCCGTTAATTTTAGTTATTAGAAGTGGGCGATAGTCTAACGCATAGCCTGTATATTTTAAAATTACAGCCAACCATCTCTTTTCAGGCGTAAATACAGCAGCAGACTGGCTACTCCGACACCGCCGACCACCAACGGGTAGCTGTATTCCCAATCCAACTCCGGCATATGCCTGAAATTCATGCCGTACCAGCTGAATACCATCGTCGGTATCGCCAGGATCGCCCCCCAACCGGCCAGCCGTTTAACCACTTCGTTCTGCCGCACCGTTTCGAAAGTCAGATGCACCTGCATCGCCGCGAGTAGCATTTCGCGCATACTGTGAATCGCCTGATCGATGCGTTTGATGTGGTCGGCAATGTCGCGAAAATACACGCCCACGTCCTTGGGAATAACTCCGCTATGAAAGCGCATCAGCTCATTGCAGATATCGATGACCGGATTAATGGCGCCTTCCAGTTGCAACAGCTCGCGTTTTAGTTCGTAAAGGCCTTCGATGGTCTGACGGCTGGGGCGGGATTCGAAAATTGCCAACTCAAGCACATCGAAGCGCTGTTGCAAACCGTCGATGACCGGCACATAGTTATCGACGATGAAATCCATAATCGAATACAACACAAACCCGGGCCCTTTGGCCAATTGCTGCGGCATGGCCTCGCAACGCTCCCTGACTTTGCTGTGGCTGCGTGAAGCGCCGTGCCTGACCGTTACCAGAAAACGCGGCCCCATGAAAATATGGGTTTCGCCAAACTCGACCTGTTCTTCGGCAAGATGGGCGGTATGCAAGACCATGAACAGCGATTCGCCGTATTCCTCGATTTTCGGGCGTTGATGCGCCGTAAGGGCGTCTTCGATAGCCAACTCATGCAATCCGAATTCCTGCTGGATTTTGGCTAACAACTCGCCGTTTGCTTCGTACAAACCCAGCCAGACAAAAGTATTTTCCCGTTTCAGAACTTCGCTGATGTCTCCAATCTTCACATCGCCGATACTGATGCCGTTTTGGTAGGCCGCGCATTTTATGATCTTGTTGTTGTCGATTTGTCCCGTCAAAAGTTTCTCCGGTTATTTGGCAAGGGTAATGAAACGATTCGACCGGTGAAACCATTGGTAAAAATCGATGAATGCAAAGCTTGATGCTGATGGGAGCGGGCGCTATTCAATAGCAGCTGTTCGGGCAGAATGCTAGCGGTTGCCTTATCGTATTCGATGACTGCATGATCCAGCACCATTGGCGATAAGCAAATTTGCAGGCGGTACAAAGTCAGCATCGTCTGCCATCTTGCCGTGGCCTCGGTTAACATTGCCGACCGGTAGGAATTGAAGATCATGCCGCCCTTTGAATTTAATAGAAAATGTAACTATTCAGCACATAGAGAAAACAGAACACAGATGGCACGGATTAAGCAGATGAGGCTAAAGGCTAAAAATTGAACGGATTCTTAAACATCAATTCAAGCTTTTTTCGCCCTTCGCCTTTCGCCTTTTACCTCTCTTCAGTTTGCATGCGTGGCTGAATAGTTACTAAAAAAATCAAGTTTGCATGCTACAGGCGCTAAACTCAATCAGTTTTAATTGTTGCCGGTGTGCTCCGCTGCATAATCAAGTGCTGACCCATGCATAGGGGTCAGCACTGTTATTTAGTTCGGCATCCGGTACGGGCAGAATTCCTGTGGCTCGACAGTGCTGCTGTCAGAATTTAGCATCGACCAGTTTCTGTTCGCGGATGATTTCCCCGGTTTCCAGGCTGCACAAGGCAAACCAGTCCGAGCCGCCTTGCGTTTGTATCTTAAACCGCACCCAGAAATTCCCGGACCGGTTTAGTATTTGTTGTTTCTCAATTAATCCGGGATGCCGAAGCAGTCCTTCCCGTTGGCAAGATTCGATATAGTCCTTGCTTGTAGGCAGTGCATAGCGATCTATAGCGTTCGCGTCCTCGCTGGTCATATCCCGATGAATCGCTGATTCCGATAATGTATCCGCCGGCGGGTATGTGTTTGAAAATGCAGCCCGAACCATAAGGCCCGACGCTAAAATCAACAGGATTTTAATAAACGTGTTATTCATAAAAGCGTCTCCTAAAACTTGTAAAGAAACCGCTTGAATTAACTCCGTCTCAGCCGGCCTTTTTGATTGTAAAACAGCCGAGCAGATGAAACCGGTTATCAAGCTATTGACTGCATGGTAAAAGAAGATTTCTTAAGAAATCCCTAAATAGGTTTTTATACTGATGAGCCGAACCTAGGGAATAATAAAAGTCTTACTTTTTATTAAAACTTGGATGTAGCATAGTGATTACCATCAAATTCACGTGAGCTTTTATGTCTATCGCAAACGATATCCAGCAACTACACTTACAAATGCGCCAGTGGCGGCAGCATCTGCACCGGTTCCCTGAAACCGCTTTTGAGGAAATACAAACCGCGGAATTTATTGCCGACAAGCTGGCGGGCTTCGGCCTGGATGTTCACCGGGGCTTAGGCGAAACCGGCGTCGTCGCCACGCTGACGGCCGGAGACTCCGGCAAAAAAATCGCTTTGCGCGCCGATATGGATGCCTTGTTCATCCAGGAGCAGAACACTTTCGCCCACAAATCCTGCCACGACGGCAAAATGCATGCCTGCGGCCATGACGGCCACTCGGCGATGCTGCTGGGAGCCGCCTGCTATTTGGCCGAGCACCGCAACTTTGACGGCACGGTATATTTTATTTTCCAGCCTGCCGAGGAAGGCCGTGCCGGAGCCAAACGGATGATCGATGACGGTTTGTTTGAAAAGTTTCCGGCCGATTGCGTGTTTGGCCTGCATAATTTTCCTGATATTCCGCCAGGGCATTTTGCGGTTAGATCCGGCGCGTTGATGGCCTCATTCGATTGTTTCGAAATCATCATCACCGGCCAAGCGACCCATGCTGCATTGCCGCATCTGGGTAATGACGCGATAGTCGCAGCAGCCCAGCTGGTTACCGCGTTGCAGACTATTGTTAGCCGAACGGTTAATACTATTGATCCGGCGGTAGTCAGCGTTACTCAGATCCATGCGGGCAATACCTGGAATGCGTTGCCGGAATCGGTGCTGTTAAGAGGCACTTTCCGTTGCTTTAGCAGCGCCGTTCAAAAAACCATTGCCGATAAAATTACCCGACTGGTAAATGCCATCTGCGAAGGTTTTGAAGTCAGCGCAACGGTCAAGTTCAACCCGGAAAATCCGGGCTATCCGGTGACCTTTAATGCGGAAGCTGAAACGGAACTGGCAATACAAGCGGCAATGGCTATCGCCGGAGCGGAAGGTGTCGATCAAAAGCCGGGGCCGTGTATGGGATCGGAAGATTTTGCGTTTATGTTGCAGGAAAAACCCGGCTGCTATCTCTGGATAGGCAACGGCTCATCCGAAAACGGCTGCCTGCTGCATAATCCGAATTATGATTTTAACGATGAGATATTGCCGGTCGGCACCGCTTATTGGGTGAAGCTGGTTGAAACGGTGTTAAGGTAAGTAAGTGTTTAGACCTTCCAGGTTTTCAAAACCTGGAAGGTCTAATTTAGCTCTTTTTCGGCTCAAACAGCATGTGCGCCATTTTTTTTGCTTTGGTTTTTAAATAGCCGACATTGTCTTCGTGAGCCACGGCCTCGACCGGAATGCGGCCGGCCACGTTGATGCCGAGTTTGGTCAACCCTTCTATTTTCTTCGGATTGTTGGTCATCAATTTTATGGACCTGACGTTCAGGTTTTCCAGCATCAACGCGGCAATGCTGTATTCCCTTTCGTCGGCAAGATGGCCCAGATGGATATTCGCATCCACGGTATCCATGCCCTGATCCTGCAGGTTATACGCTTGCAATTTTTTCAACAGGCCGATGCCGCGGCCTTCCTGGCGCAGATAAATCAATACGCCGAAACCGGCTTTATCGATCATTTGCAACGCCATATCCAGCTGATCTCCGCAATCGCAACGCCTTGACCCCAATACATCGCCGGTAAAACATTCGGAATGAATGCGCACCGGCACGTTTTCCTTGTCTGCAACCTCGCCTTTAACAAGGGCGACATGCTCCTTGTCATCAATGGTGTTGCTGTAATAATGCAGGATAAATTCGCCGTGCTTGGTCGGGATCGGTGTCTGTACCAGATTTTCTAATTGTGGCTTCACTTAAATATAACTAGTCCAAAAATTCATTGTATTTTACCCAATTCAACGGCTGTCCAGCTAAAAAGTTTCATGCCGCGTTGGCGACGGTGATATCCGCAAAACGAAACTGCAAAAATGTCCGTTATTTTCTGGCTTCAATCAGCTTGATAATATCGCTGCTGCGGTCATCGACATGCACTGAGGTGAACGCGCAGGCTTTAACGTTCTTAACCGTATTGCGGTTGATGTTTGCCCCGACCAGCGCGACAACGACGGGGTTAAGCAGGTTCATGAGCGCGGCAAGCACAGGGTTTGAACTGATCACATGTTCCAGCAACAACACCTGCCCGCCCGGTTTGCAGACCCGGTAAACCTCTCTCAAGCCTTTGATCGCCGATGGCACCGAACAGAAAACAAACGAGCAAATCACCGTATCGAAACTGTTATCGGCAAAGCACAACGACTGTACATCCATCAGTTCCAGGTCAACTTTGACATTTTTCCTGTCCCGTTTGCGCACCGCTTGCTTGAGCATTTGTTCGCTAAAATCAATTGCGGTTATTCTGGCATCCTTGGGATAATAATCAAAATTCTTGCCCGTCCCTACGCCGACTTCGAGAATATGATGCCCTTCGACCTTGGCCCATAATTTCTTCCGCCAGCTTCTAAAAAACAACCCTTCCATGACCGCTTCCATGCCCTCGAAATACGGGGCGATTCGATCGTATCGTTTTCTAATAACGGCGCTGTCTGGCTTCATAATGGCTTCGGGTAATTAATCGGGTGCTGCATATTACAGCGCAAGCTTGATTGTCATCAACAATATAAATTGATTGGCTCACCACGAAGGACACGAAGAACACGAAGTTTTTATTCTTCGTGTCCTTTGTGTCCTTCGTGGCGCAATAACAGGGCTTAGGTTAGAGCAATATTTTAAGGATATTGCACCGGCACTGGCTCTAATTTCCATATCTCCCGGTTATAGTCGCTGATGGTCCTATCCGTGGAAAACTTACCGCTGTTTGCGCAATTTAATATGCTCATCCGGGTCCAGTGGTCTTTATCCTGATAGGCGGATTCCACACGTTTTTGCGCATCGATATAGCTTCTAAAATCTGCAATCGTCATCCACGGGTCGTATTTGCTTTTAATGGATGCGATCAGGTCGTCGAAAATCCCCAATTCGAACTGGTTAAAGTGGCCGCTTTCCAACAGATTCATCACCCGCTGCAAATCTTCATCCTGATCGATGATGGCATACGGATCGTAATGCTCCCGCCTTGCTTCAATCTGTTCTTCGGTCAGGCCGAACAGGAAAAAATTTTCCTCCCCGACTTCTTCCATTATCTCAATATTGGCCCCGTCCAATGTGCCGATAGTCAATGCGCCGTTCATCATCAGTTTCATGTTGCCGGTGCCGGAAGCCTCTTTTCCTGCGGTGGAAATCTGTTCGGAAAGATCGGCGGCCGGGCAGATCATTTCCATTCCGGACACCCGGTAATCGGGTAGAAATAATAAGGTCAGCTTACCGTCGACATCCTGATCCGCATTGATGACATGCGCGACATTGTTAATCAGTTTGATGGTCTTTTTTGCCATCGCATAACCGGGCGCGGCCTTGCCTCCGATCAGGACGCAACGCGCAACCCAGTTGGCTGTATCGCCGCGTTTGATGCGGTCGTACAAATGAATCACATGCAACACATTTAAAATCTGCCGTTTGTATTCATGGATGCGCTTGACTTGTATATCGAACAGCGCGTCGGAATTTAAACGAATGTCCACATATTGTTTTTTGTGTTGTTCAATCAGGCGCTGCTTTGCGTTTTGTTTTATCTCGCGCCAGCGGTTTCGAAACTCGGCATTTTCGGCAAAAGGCTCAAGCTTTTTTAATTCGTCCAGATGGGTTATCCAGCCGCTACCGATGGTTTCGGTTATCAGCGCGGCTAATTCGGGATTACAGGAAGCCAGCCAGCGGCGCGGGGTTACGCCGTTGGTTTTATTGTTGAACTTGTCAGGCCATAATTCGTAAAAGTCGCGAAACAAGCCCTGCTGCAATAGCTGCGAATGCAGCCGGGCAACGCCATTGACCGAAAAACTGCCGACGATGGCAAGATAAGCCATACGCACCTGCTGCTCGGCGCCTTCCTCGACAATGGACATCCGAGTCAATCTGTCTCTATCGCCGGGCCAACGCGATGCAACCTCCGACAAAAGACAGGCATTTATTTCAAAAATAATCTCCATCAATCTCGGCAACAACTTTTGCATGAGCTTGACCGACCATTTTTCCAGCGCTTCAGGCAACAAAGTATGGTTGGTGTAAGCCATGGTTTGCTGGGTAATGTCCCAGGCTGCATCCCATGACAGGCCATGCACATCCATTAACAGGCGCATCAGCTCGGCAATGGCGATACTCGGATGAGTATCGTTTAATTGAAAACAGTTTTTGTCGGCAAAATAGCTAAAATCATGACCATGTTGCCGGACCCAATGGGAAAGCACATCCTGCAAACTCGCGGAAGCCAGGAAATACTGCTGGCGCAGCCTCAGTTCCTTGCCGTTTTCGTTGGCGTCATTCGGGTACAACACCATGGTAATGTGCTCTGCGGTAACTTTTGCGGCCACCGATTCGGCATAATCGCCGGCATTAAATTCATCCAGGTTGAATTCCTCTGTCGCGACGGCTTTCCATAACCGCAAGATGTTGACGGTATTGTTTTGATAACCGGGTATCGGCGTATCAAAAGGCACCGCCAATACATCATTAGTGCTGAACCAGCATACCCGCTGATTGCCTTGTTCATCGGTCTGTATTTCGGTGTGGCCGCCAAACTTGACGCGCAACGAATATTCCAGCCGCTCAACTTCCCAGACGTTGCCGTAACGCAGCCAGTGGTCCGGCTTTTCGACCTGTTCGCCGTTAATGATGGTTTGGGTGAACATGCCGTATTCGTAACGCAAGCCATAACCGACGACCGGCAGTTGCAGGGTCGCGCAACTGTCGATAAAACAGGCGGCCAGCCGGCCCAAACCGCCATTGCCCAAGCCGGCATCAAGCTCCCTGTCAATCAGCTCTTCAATGACAATACCCAAGTCACGCATGGCCTGCGTGGCTTCATCGGTTACGCCCAGATTAAGCATGGCATTGCTCAAGGTTCTACCCATCAAAAATTCCATTGAAAGGTAATACGCCCGTCGGCTATCCAGTTTGTTATAGGTTTTATGAGTGGTTTTCCAGCGCTCCATCAGCCGGTCGCGGATGGCTAGTGATAATGCTTCGCAAGCATAGAAAGGCGATGAACGGAAATTCTCGTCCCGTCCCAACGAGTGAACATAGTAGCGTTTGAAATCCTCAATAAAACTCTCCTTTTTTACTCCCAAGGTGGGAACATCTGTAATTGAAGGTATAGGCTTGCTTAAAACAAATCGTTTATTAGGCATAATTTACTCCAACAGATTGATGCGAATAAGGTATTAGCTTAAGTAGCGTTCCATTATTGCCTGCTATATTTAATTTTCGGTTAAGCCTTAGCGCGAGCCAGAATTTCTTGCCACAACGCCTCATAAGCCGCTATAGATGGGCTGTTCTTGATATAGCCTCCCAACGGCATGCGCTTCAGGCCCATGCGTTCAATATCGCTGGCATAAGGAATCGCGGTCGCTAAAATCTCCGGGTGACTCTCGCTCAAAGCCGCCATAATGTCCCGGTGCATTTTTTTGCGCCGGTCAACCATCGAAAAAAATGGAATGAGCGCCAGTTTATTTAAGTCGTTAGCTTCGAGGAAGCTTTCCAGCTGCTCAAGCGTTCTTAATGACAATGTAGTAGGAATTATCGGTGATAATAATATATCCGCAGCCTCAAAAACGGCTTCGGACAATAGCGAAATGTTGGGCGGGCAATCCAGAAAAACAAAATCATAGTCTTCCGCCAAAGGCTTCAGGAGTTTTTTAAGTTGTCGGGTCGGCTTTTTTTTGGCATCCAGAACCAGGTCCAGGTTTCTGAAAGAAAAATCGGCCGGTAGCAGGTGCAGATTTTCAAAGTCAGTACCTTTAATCAGATCTTCCAGTTCTCGTTTTCCGGCGATGATGTCTTTGCTTCCGCCCTTGATCTTTGGCTTGATGCGAAAATAATAACTGCTGGCTCCCTGCGGGTCGAGATCCCAAACCAGGATGCGATAACCGTTGCAGGCGGCGGTGTGGGCCAGATTGACCGCGCTCGAAGTTTTACCGACGCCACCTTTAATGCTATAGACCGCTAATACATTCATTGCATAGTCTCGTATTTATTCCAGTAAGGTTGAAACAACGATAACACAACAACTACGACTATTGGCAAAACTGTCCGATTTCCGCATAACGGGCGCATGGCCGACTGCCTGTTCAAGCCATGATAATTTTTCTTTATCTTGTCCTGTTATCGCTAGCTTAGGACGATGAGTCAAGCAACACGCCGTTGCGACCGCCTTGTTTGACGGTATATAACGCGTTATCCGCTTTTTTCATTAGCTCTTTCCAGCTCGGCTCGGCGCCCTTGGAGCCTGCCACGCCAATGCTCACGGTAACCGGGCGAGTCAATTCGAAACCTCCAGGCTGCTTTTGTTCGATAGCATTGCGTATGCGCTCGGCCAGTAATAAGGCGGTGGTACCGTCGGTGTTGGGAGCAATAATCAAAAACTCTTCACCCCCCAGCCGGCAGACGATGTCGCTGGTACGTACGTTTTCCCGCATCAGGCTGGACGCGTGAACCAGCACTTGGTCGCCGACATCATGCCCCAACGAGTCATTGACCGACTTGAAATGATCCAAATCCAGCATTAACACGCTCAAAGGCCGATTGGAGCGTTGCGCAGTCGCCGACTCCTGTTCCAGGCGACTCATCGCATAACGCCGATTAGGCAAGCTGGTCAAAATGTCCGTATTCGCCATAGACTTAAGACGACGGTTCGCAGCAGCCAGCTCGGCAGTATAGCGTTTGATGTCTTCGCTTTCCTTTTCCAGTTCCCTTTGCAGTGTGATAATGCGCTGACCGGCCCGTAAGCGCGCCAGCAGCACACGCAGACTGACCGGTTTGATCACATAGTCGTCGATACCGGCATCGAAAGCTTCAACCAAAGCATCCTCATCTTCTGTCGAGGTCAGCATAATCAGGTAAATATTTTTGCCAAAGGTCGATGCGCGCAATGCTTTGCAGAGGGCTAATCCATCCATGGGCTTCATCCGCCAGTCGGTAATCACTAATTGCGGCTTGTGCTCGATGATATATTTCATCGCGGCTTCACCGTTTCGACACGTTGCGACCTGATTGCCTGCCGCGGCTAGCTGCTTGGAAAGACGCGCCAGCATCATCGGATCGTCATCGACCAGCAACAAATCCAACCCCGGCAACACCGGTTTTTCGGCAGCGACAGTTTTTAAGATGGACGGACGCACATCGGTTTTTACTTCAATCAGCTTCCCCCAATCGTGCCAAAGCTCGATGGTTTCATCAATAAACTTGAGCAGAGCCGACTCGTCCATCGCATGATGGACGGCCTCCGTGGCTAAATCCGGCCACATCGCGGCACGGAGATTTTCATCAGCCACGCAGTAGTTGCCAATCAGCCGCGCAAAAATCAGTTGCTTGGCAAAATCGGCTGTTCGGTTGACCCCTGCTACTCTCTTCTCAAAGCTTAGTTTCAAGGCGTCCAGAAATACTATGGGAAAACCCCAATCAGCCAGTAATACGAGGCTCAAAGCTTTATGGTCGGTAGCGAAACGCTCACTCTCCAAAGCCAGAAGTTGCTCGCCCTGTGCCGCACCGAGACATTCGCCATAAATATCCGGCCAAGCGGTTGCCATAGCGAGACTGCCGATGTCGCTCAGCAATCCCAAGGTAAACGACTCCGCAGGTATCACCGTAGTTTCCCGAGCAGTGATGGACGCGATGGCTACCGACATCGCCAAGGATCTCGACCAATAAGCTTCATAATCAAACTTCCGACAATGCCCGCTGCTGTTGCTGCCGATCAGGGAAAGGCTCAGCGCGAAGTTACGCACTGTATGCATGCCCATCATTATGACTGCTGTTTGAACATCGGCGATGGGTCGCCGGGCTCCGAAAGCGGCCGAATTGGCAAAGCGCAAAATGCGCCCGCTGAGCGCAGGATCGACTTTAACCAACTGGCTCACCTGTTGCACGGTGGCGTCGCTTCGCTGCACGAGTTGCATAATCGCCAACGCCGTTCCCGAAGGGGAAGGCAGGCGGTCGGCAACTTTTAGTTCATCAAGATTGAATTCAGTATTCATTGCTTTGTTCTTTTCTATCGACTACAGGGATGTAGGAGGTAGAGCAACGCAGGGAGCGGTTGCCGAGTTGCAGATTATCGACTAAATTCACCATGGCCCAGGTCAAGTCATTGGCCATTAACTGAAAATCGGCATTCGGGACGTCGCCTGCTGCATCCGGATACAGGTCTTGAGCGGACGCTTGACGGACCGAGCGCTCCAGGCTTACCGCAAGACTGATTATGTTTTCGGCGCAAAAATGCCCGGCCATGCCTTTAATAGTGTGGGCTGCATCGGCCAGCGCAACAAAATCGGTTCGAGACAGGGCGGCATTCAATTCAGCCAATTGCTTTGGCGCCTCCTCAAGAAACAAATCTATCATCTCGGCCAATAAATCATGGTCGTTATCCAGCCGTTTAAGCGCTGAAACTTCATCCCAACAGGCTGAGCCTGCTGCGTCGTCTTCTGTCAAAAGAGAACGTCTCTTTTCAACAGCACGCTCCTGGGCCCGCGCGACTTCAGGAGCTGACGGCTCACCCAGCCAGCGCGCCAAAACCATCGTCAGATCGGCTCGGCTGGCGGGCTTGCTTAAATAATCGTCCATACCGGCGGACAGGCATTTTTCACGTTCGCCTACAGAAGCATGTGCAGTTAACGCCGTAACCGGGGTATGCAACCCGCCACCTGAGGCCGTTTCCCGTTCGCGAAAAATACGTATGGCTTCGTAACCGTCCATAACCGGCATTTGGCAATCCATGAATACCAGATCGTAAACTTGGCGCTCCAGATGATCCAGCGCCTCTTGCCCGTTATCGGCCAAATCGGGTTTAAGCTGGAACTTGGCGAGTTGGGAAAGTATGACTTTTTGATTGATCTTGTTATCTTCCACCACCAGCACCCGTTTGCCTTCGTACTCAAGCAAAACCTCTTTTAGCCGGCTCGCCGGAACGGAATCCTGATCGGCAAGCTGTAATACATCGACAATGGCATCGAAAAGCTGCGATTGTCGAACCGGCTTTAACAGGCTTTGTTTGAACCCTAACTCAAGTCTTTCGGCTTGTGAGCCGATGCTGCCTGAGGATAAAAGGAGTCGTGGCGTACCGGCGAGGGCGGGTTTTTCGATCATAGCGCGGGCCAGAGCGAAGCCGTCCATATCCGGCATTTGCATGTCGGACAACAAGATGTCATAGGGTTCGTTTCGCAGAGCGGCGGCTTCGAGCTCAACGAGCGCTGCCGGCCCGCTGTCTGCTTCGCTCGAAGTAAAGCCCCAGTTGTTCAGGTAATGCGTCAAAATCATGCGGTTGGTAGCGTTATCGTCGACAATCAGCGCGCGCTTGCCGGAAAAATTCGCCTGAGGAGACGGAGCATCGTTCTCCATCGGCACCAATGGCACGTTAAACCAAAAGTTCGCTCCCTGGCCCAAGGCGCTTTCAACGCCGATGCTGCCGTTCATCAACGCAACCAGATCCTTACTGATCGACAAACCAAGCCCGGTACCGCCGTAACGCCGAGAAGTGGAGCTGTCAGCCTGGGAGAACGCCTGGAACAAGCGCGCTTGCGCCTCGGCGCTGATACCGATACCGGTATCCGCCACCTCAAAACGCAATTTGACGAGAGCTGACGCGGCATCAGCAGTATTTTTCGATGCGCTCGTCTGCGCCGATGCAAGAGTAACTGCCGACACTTTGACCGAAACTTCGCCTTGCTCGGTAAATTTAACGGCATTGCCGATCAAGTTGGTGAGCACCTGACGGATGCGCGTGGGGTCGCCCTGCCATTGTTGCGGCAGGTTAGTCGGCAGAAAACAGTTTAACTCAAGATTCTTGCTATGGGCGCGGCTGGACAGCAAGGTACAAACTTCTTCCACCAAATCCGGCAGATTAAACTCGATCTGTTCCAGCTCGATTTTGCCCGCCTCCAGTTTGGAAAAATCCAGGATGTCGTTGATAATGGTCAACAACGATTCTGCCGAATTTGCCGCGATATCGATCAAGTCCCATTGCTCACGAGACAGTTGCGTATCCTGCAAAAGATCCAGCATGCCCAATACGCCATTCATCGGAGTCCGGATTTCATGGCTCATGTTGGCTAGGAACTCGGTCTTGGCATGCGCGGCCTGCAACGCGGCATCTCGCGCAGCTTTCAACGAAGCATTGGCCTTATCCTGGAGCAATGCGAGCGCCATCATTTCGCCTACTTCATTGAGCATGGCAATGCGGGATTCGTTTTGCACAGGGTAGGCATCGGTAAAAACAAACAATACGCCCAGAATATCACTGCCGGAAGAAACCGGCACAATGTAGTGGCCGTGTGGCTGATGGCTAGCGCAGCAGCAATGATCGGAAACAACAAGTTTTCTTGAAACGGCAACCTGTCCGCATAAGCCGTCGCCAAAGTCTATGCGTTGCTCCATGCCGTCGTAATTCCCGTGCACGACGAACCTTTCCAGATAATCGTCCTCCTCAGTCCGCAGGTACATGCAGCCCTTGCGCTGCGAGTCGAGCCCCTTGAGGTCGAATAAAATATCCAGAACCTGCATGAAGCGCTGCTCCAACGTCAAGGATTGATGCAGCGCCTCTGAGATGGTCAGGCGGGCGGCGATATCGTCGCTTTCGATTTGCAAAGCCGCTTCTTCTTCGACCTGTCTGCTGACATCATGCTGAATCTGCACATAGCCGGCCAGTGTGCCATTTGCAGCCAGAATCGGAGTAATATTGGTCTTAGCCCAGTAATCCAGTACATGCTCGGCAGTTTGCCCTGCGTTACGGCTGTCATTTTCAGGCACCGAAGCATTAACTCGACGGCGCCCCAGCAATCGACCTGACCAAGCTTCGCTGCAACGGAGCCTGCCTTGCATCTCGGAGAGGGTCTGTTGATCGGCGTTAGGACTGTCCAGCATGTCGGGTTTCTGGCCTGCCAGTTCATCCTCCGCCCAGCCGGTGAACTGGCACAGTGCCGGATTGGCGTACTGGATGAGTCCTTCCTCATTGGTGATAAGTATCATCTCGCTGCTGGCATCCAAGGCACGTTTAAGCGCAGTCAGTTTTAATTCATTCGCTTTCCGGTCGGTCATATCCCGGCGTATCGAAATGTATTGCTTGGGCTTGCCGGTTTTATCCAACAGCGGCGCGATAGTGCTGTCCACCCAATACAGCTCGCCGTCCTTGCGGCGATTGCAAAACTCCCCGCGCCATGCTTGGCCGGCGGCGATAGTGTTCCATACGTTGCGGATGTAATCTTTATCGTGATGACCGGAGTTTACGACGCGATGGTCTTGCCCGATCAGTTCATTTTGGGTGTACCCGGAAACTTTGCAAAACATGTCATTGGCATAGACAATGCGCCCCTGAACATCGGCAATGCTGACCAGCACGTGATTTTCCAAAGCCTCCAGCAGTTCCTTGTTGGATGCTGTCCGTTCCTGATTGTTCTGCAAGGCCAGCGGCCGAATCGCCAGAAGCCACAACAGCGGTGAACTGAATGCTGTCAGCAAGATGATGTTGCTTACGGTGTCCTGCAATGGCGATGATATAATTACCCATTGATGAGCAACATTCAGCAGCCATAGCACCAACATTTCGGAAACACCGATGACGGTAATGATGATACCTAATAAGCAGAGAAAATGACGTTTGCAGTATTCCGATGGCGATATTGGAGGCGGCATAAGTCTTTGATTAAATTTCATTGTTTATCATTACACAGGCCCTGACTAATGGACTGATCATCGTTCTAACCATTTACGACATGGAGATGGCTATTTTCTGTCTGTTGTTAAATTTTAATGCCTGTGTTTACCCGGTAGAAATGGGCAACCATCGAATGACGATCGTTTTTACTGATTCCATGCCAGCCGATACTGAAACTAGAGCGTAACTTTAACCCCGTTATTTTTCAAGGCGTTTGTTGAACAAGCAACGACAAGCTTTTAATCGGCGCCAAGTTATCTTATCCTTGTATATTTTAATCTAACCCGCACCGCGCTTGCTCCCGGCAGGCTTGCGGCATCAACACCATCCTTGGCGACAAAAAAACAACCATGACTGAAGCAACCGCGTTATTTTCCGATGCAAAACTTGTAATTCCAGGCGGCGTCAATTCGCCGGTCCGATCCTTTAGCGGTGTGGGCGGCACACCGGTTTTTATTGATCACGCCCAGGGCGCTTATATCTATGACAGTTTGGGCAAGCGTTATATCGATTATGTCGGCTCTTGGGGGCCGATGATTTTGGGTCATGCCCATCCGGAGGTCATCGAGGCAGTCAAGCAGGCCGCCGAGAAGGGCCTGAGTTTTGGCGCGCCGACCGAAATTGAAACCCAGATGGCCAAAAAGGTGTGCGAACTGATGCCGTCTATCGATATGGTCAGAATGGTCAGCTCCGGCACCGAAGCGACCATGAGCGCTATCCGCTTGGCTCGAGGCTACACCGGCCGGGATAAAATCGTTAAATTCGAAGGCTGTTATCACGGCCATTCCGATGCCTTGCTGGTCAAAGCCGGTTCCGGCGCGTTGACTTTCGGCGTCCCTAGCTCTCCGGGCGTACCGGCCTCCGTTGCCGAAAACACCATCACCCTGCCCTACAACGATAGCGACTCGGTCAAAGCGCTGTTTGCCGAATTGGGCGAGCACATCGCCTGCATCATCGTCGAACCGGTTGCCGGCAATATGAACTGCATTCCGCCTGAGCCCGGTTTCCTGGAATGCTTGCGCCAGGTTTGCGACCAATATAATAGTGTACTGATCTTTGATGAGGTGATGACCGGCTTTAGGGTGGGCTTAACCGGTGCGCAGGGACACTATAATATTAAGCCCGATTTAACGACATTGGGCAAAGTCATCGGCGGCGGCATGCCGGTCGGCGCTTTCGGCGGCTCGCGCAAAATCATGGAGCATCTTGCGCCGCTCGGCCCTGTCTATCAGGCCGGTACGCTGTCCGGCAATCCTGTGGCAATGACTGCCGGTTTGAAAACCCTGGAGTTGATCGCTCAGCCGGGTTTTTACGAGAGGTTAACTGAAAAAACCGAAAAACTGACTTCAGGCCTGAAAGAACGTGCAGCCAAGGCCGGTATCGCGATGACCACCAACAGCGTCGGCGGCATGTTCGGCCTGTTTTTCAGCGCTGAACCGAAAGTCAGCCGCTTTGCCCAGGTCATGCAGTGCGACCAAGACCTGTTCAAGCGTTTTTTCCATGCGATGCTGGAGCAAGGTGTATATTTGGCGCCGTCAGCGTTTGAAGCCGGTTTTGTTTCGTCCGCGCACACTAATGACGACCTGGAAAAAACCCTGGATATTGCAGAAACCGTATTCAAGCGTTTGTGACCATAAGTTCGAAGTGTGTAGGATGTGCTGAACAAAGTGAAGCGCATCTTCCGCGGCTGATGCGCTTCGTACCTCAGCACATCCTACGCACTAATTTGAATGCTAGCCGGGTAGGTCGAGCACCAACAGTAGGCGCTTTAGGCGCAGCTTCCGCTCCTTGCTCACGCTAAGTACCTACATCCATGTAGGCAACACAGGAGCAATTGCCGAGGCGACATCTTTTCGTTGCCCGACATTTTGGTTCCCTATTCGAGCATAGTAATGTCAGGCATAAAAAGCATGCCTGACCTACGGGACTTGGTTCAATTAAAACAATTAATTAGCTGATTTTGAGGACTATACAACAAGTTAGATTTTTATAAGATAATCTATGTCCTGTATATTCCGTTAAGCCTCTCCAATCTATGGCAATCTCTGACTCCGATCCACGCGTCTTCTTCGCTGCCGAACGTACGCTCCTTGCGTGGCTGCGTACTGGCCTGACAATTATTGCCATCGGCTTTATGGTTGCGCGCTTCGGTCTTTTCGTTCGGCTAATGTCATTGCAAGTTCAACCACACCGGCTCGACACTCTGTCGCTCTCAGCAGGATTAGGCATTGCCTTTGTTATCGTTGGCTCATTGGCTATCTTCCTGGCTGCGATACAGCACAGCCGCTTCATTGCGACGCTTACGCCTCATGACTTGCCGCCGACATATTCTAAAAAGATTGCCATCATTCTGTCCTTGTTGGTAGCGGCCTTGGGAATTGTGTTAGCTGGCTATCTTTTGTTTACTTCCAACTGATGCAGCCCTGAACTAAATACATATGAATTTTATCAATAACATTCCTCCGCTGATATGGACATTAATAGGTCTTTTGATAGGCGCATTTACGGTGCGTTTGTTGAACGGCAAGGATAAAACCCTAATCCGGCAACTCTCGACCGATCTGGCTGTTTTGGAAGAAAAACTCAAACAATTTCAAAGCCGCGAAGCCGAATTCAAGCAATTGCAGCAATTGTTTATCGAGACCAAAACCGAGAATGCGCAATTGCAGACCCGCATCGATGAGCAGACCAAAAACACCGAAGAAAAATTAAAATTGCTGCTGGATGCGGAACTGCGCCTGAACACCCAGTTTGAAAACCTGGCCGGCAAGATTTTCGATGACCGCAGCAAGCAATTCACCGAACATCATAAAACCAGCCTGGACCATATCGTCACACCGTTACGCGAGCAGCTGGGCGAGTTCAAGCAACGCATCGAAACGGTTTACGACAACGAGAACAAAGACCGCATTTCCCTGCGCGAGGAAATTATCTCGTTGCGGCGCGATACCGCGCAGATGAACCAGGAAGCCCTGAACCTGACCCGTGCTTTAAAAGGCGACAAAAAAGCTCAAGGCAACTGGGGCGAGATGATCCTGGAAAAAGTGCTGGAAAAATCGGGGCTGCGTAAAGGCATTGAGTACGAAACGCAAGGCGCATTCCGCGATGAAGATAACCGGCTGTTCAAGCCCGATGTCATCGTTCGTCTGCCGGAGAACAAGGATGTGGTGATCGACTCTAAAGTTTCGCTGCTGGCTTATGAACGTTACTGCTCAACCGAAGACGACCTGGAACGCGTCACTGCGTTAAAGCAGCACAGCGACGCGGTGCGGGACCATATCAAAGGGCTCAGCAACAAGAATTATTCGGACTTGAAAGGCTTAAGGTCGCTGGATTTCGTGCTGTTATTCATGCCGATTGAATCGGCCTTTATCGCCGCATTCCAGGCCGACGAACGTTTATTTACCGACGCTTTCGAACATAAGATCATTGTCGTCACGCCGACTACTTTATTAGCTACTCTCCGCACCATCGAAAACATCTGGCGCTATGAACGCCAAAACGAAAATGCCCGGGCCATTGCCGATAAGGCTGGATTGGTTTACGACAAGATCCGGGGCTTTGTCGATGACCTGGATAAACTGGGCAAACAGTTGAGCACCGTCAACAGCACTTATGACGGCGTGATGAATAAACTGACTCAGGGCAACGGCAACCTGATACGACAGGCCAGCAGTTTTGTCGAGCTGGGCGTTAAAGTCAAAAAGACCCTCCCTAAAAGCATTACCGAACAGTCCGGTATAGATAGTGACGAGAGCTAGAAATTATCCATTTTTTCCGGCATCTTACAGAACATATCAGCAATATTTATGCGATACTACGCAGTTTTGTTGTCCCGTTTTTTTAATACGTCTGTAGACCGGTGATTGGCGATATGCTCATCATAAAACCGCGCTACGGCACTCTGAGAAATTTATGATTACCTGCTTAATTTGGAGTTACACATGACCGCACTGGTTGGCATCATCATGGGCTCGACCTCTGACTGGGAAACCATGCGCTTTGCCGCGGAAACGCTGGAAAAGCTCGGCATTCCGCACGAAGTTGAAGTGGTATCGGCGCACCGTACACCGGACAAATTGTTTCATTATGCCGAAACCGCTGAAACCAAAGGCCTGGAAGTGATCATTGCCGGTGCAGGCGGAGCGGCTCATTTACCGGGCATGACCGCGGCAAAGACTGCTGTGCCCGTGTTGGGCGTACCGGTCCAGTCCAAAGCGTTAAACGGCATGGATTCGTTGTTATCCATCGTGCAAATGCCCGCCGGTATCCCGGTCGGCACACTGGCGATAGGCAAAGCGGGGGCAATCAACGCGGCTTTATTGGCAGCCGCCATCATCAGCAATAAACATGCCCAGTATAAGGGCGCATTAAACGATTTTAGAAACGAACAAACCGAATCGGTGCTTGCGCATTCCGATCCAAGACCAGGGGATGAGTTATGAAAGTGGGTGTATTGGGCGCAGGTCAACTTGCCAGAATGATAGCGCTGTCGGGCATACCTTTAGGGCTGGAGTTTATTTTTCTCGACCCCTCCGCAGAGGCCTGCGCCAACCGACTGGGCCAACCTTTAATTGGCGATTATAGCGATCCGGCATTGCTTGCAGAACTGGCGGAACGCGCCGATGTGGTCACTTACGAATTTGAGAATGTTCCTGCTGAAGTTGCAGGGTTTCTGGCCTCTCACACCCAAGTATATCCTTCTCCGAAAGCCCTGGCCGTTGCTCAGGACCGCTTAATCGAGAAAAGCTTTTTTCACGACATCGATATCCCTACGCCAAATTATGCCGCAGTGGACAGTCTTGAAAGCCTGGAGCGGGCTATACCTACCCTCGGCTACCCGGCTATTTTAAAAAGCCGCACCCAAGGCTACGACGGCAAAGGCCAGTCGCTGCTCAAATCGGCAGACGATTTAAAACCAGCTTGGGAACAGCTGCAAGGCGCACCGGCTGTCGTCGAAGCCTTCGTGCCATTTAAGCGCGAAGTGTCGATCATCGCCGTGCGCAGTGTGTCAGGAGAAATTGTTTTCTATCCGTTATCGGAAAACCTGCATCGCGGCGGCATATTGCGCGTTTCCGAGTGCCGTGCGGACGATCCCATGCAAAAGCAAGCCGAAAGCTATGTGTTCCGCTTGCTGGAAGCGCTGGATTATGTCGGCGTATTAGCCTTGGAATTATTTGAAGTGGACGGACAGCTGGTTGCCAACGAGTTTGCACCGCGAGTACATAATTCCGGCCATTGGACCATCGAAGGCGCAGAAACCAGCCAGTTTGAAAATCACTTGCGGGCGATTCTGGATTTGCCGTTAGGTTCAACGGCGCCGGTAGGCAATGCGGCCATGGTTAATTTTATCGGCGGACTGCCTGCAACCGAAGACGTATTGGCGATTCCGCATGCGCATTTGCATCTGTACGACAAATCCCCGCGTAAAGGCCGTAAAGTGGCCCATGCGACAGTACGCGCGGAAAACCAAGAGCAATTATCCGATCTGCTTAAGCGACTAACCGCGCTGGCCGACCAGGTTGACGATTCGTAGATGTTGTAGCTGATAAGTCGTGCACAGCGCACTCTTCTCGGCTCCATACGGAAGTCTTTTTTGCTTTGCCCATCTTTAATGCATCATGCAAAAATCGCTCTTCTATTGCGATGTGGGCCTTTATTTGTGGCGACTAACAGACATTATCATTATTTAAATAAATGATTTAAACTAGCGGATATGAATAAATATCACTTGAAGCTTTATATCACCGGCAAAACACCGCGCTCGGAAAGCGCCATCCAAAACCTACGTAAAATTTGTGAGGAAAATCTCGATCAAAAATACGAGATCGAAATCATAGATATCCTTGAGCGTCCGCAATTAGCTGAAGATGAACGGATTCTAGCGACGCCGACCCTAATCAAATCATTACCGCCGCCATTGCGGCGTCTAATCGGAGACTTATCGGAAACAGAAAAAGTTTTGCTAGGTCTGGATATCCGCCCGCCTAAATCGTCTGTAAATCTCAACTAAAAATCTGAACATCTTATGAGTAACAAGACTACTGATTGTTCCGTTGAAAAATTGATGACGGGGATTCCAGGTTTCGACCTGATTGCGGTAGGCGGTTTGCCGATTCATCGTACCACACTGATGGCGGGTACAGCCGGCAGCGGTAAAAGCGTATTCGCTGCTCAATATTTGGCGGAAGGCATCAAACAATGGAATCAGTCCGGCGTATTTGTGACGTTCGAGGAATCCCCTGAAGATATTCGTCGTAACATGTTTTCGCTGGGCTGGGACATTCCTGCTTGGGAAGCGGAAGGGAAATGGGTGTTCGTCGATGCCTCGCCTTACTACGATGACGATACGCTGATAACCGGCAGTTACGATCTCAGCGCCTTATTGGTGCGTTTAAAACATGCCATCGGTAAAGCAAAAGCCTCACGGGTAGCCATTGATTCACTAGGTGCGATTTTTTCCCAGTTCCAGGAAACCCGCATGATTCGGCTGGAGTTGTTGCGTATTGCCAAAGCCATGAATGCCCTGAAAGTCACTACGGTAATGACTACCGAACGTGAACACGAATACGGCAACATTGCCCGCTTTGGGGTAGAAGAATTCGTTGCCGATAATGTCATCATTTTGCGCAATAGCCTGGACGACCAGATACGCCATCGCACCATTGAAATTCTCAAATTTCGCGGCACTTATCATCATAAAGGCGAATATCCTTTTACTGTGGTACCTGATGAGGGATTAGTCGTCGTTCCTCTTTCCGCTATCAAACTGAACCAGCAATCTTCTGATTTGCGCGTCAGTTCAGGCAACGCCATGCTGGATGAGATGTGCGGAGGAGGCATTTTCCGTGATTCGATCACCTTGGCATCAGGAGCCACCGGTACCGGCAAAACCCTGATGGTGACTGAATTCATTGCGGGAGGAGTAGAAAGCGGCGAACGTTGTTTGTTGCTTGCTTTTGAAGAAAGCCGGGAGCAACTGTACCGTAACGCCAAAGGCTGGGGCGTCGACTTCCAAAAGATGGAAGAATCCGGAGCTCTTAATATTGTTTCGGCTTATCCTGAAAACGCCACGCTGGAAGATCATCTGGCCACCATCAAGCATCAAATAGAGCGCTTCAAGCCGGATCGTTTGGCTTTGGACAGTATCTCCGCCTTGGAACGTATCACATCGCCCAAGGGTTTTCGCGAATTCGTGATCGGCATTGCCTCGTTTGTCAAAGCCCATCAACTGGCAGCTCTATTCACCGCCACGACACCTGATCTGATCGGCGGCGTGTCAGTGACGGACGCCCATATTTCGACATTGACGGACTCCATCGTTCTGCTTCGCTATGTCGAAATCGAAGACCAGATCCGGCGCGCCATTACCGTTTTGAAAATGCGGGGTTCGATGCATGAAAAACTGATCCGCGAATTCACCATCGACGGTCAAGGCATGCATATCGGTCAGCCTTTCGGATACCATGCTAACCTGCTTGGTGGCGGCATTGGCTCCGCCTTTAAAAATAGTGACCCTTGTTTGAATTGGCAGCCTAAGCCGTCGAATAATGAGTAGCAAAAACCATGACTGATATTCAAGCTGCGCTGCGGAAAACTCAGCATCATCTTCAAATCGCGGAATCGCGCTTTCATAATATCGTCAACAATAGCCTGGATGGCATCCTAATCATTAGCGATGAAGGCGACATCCTATTTTCCAATCCGGCGGCCGCGTCGCTTTTTGGCAGGGTTCCGGAAGATTTATGTGGTGCACCTTTCGGTTTTCCCGTCATCGGCGCCGACCGTGCCGAACTGGATATTGCGCTGCCTGCCGGTCAAACAGTGGTTGTGGAGATGCGGGTCGCTGAAACGGAATGGGACGGCAATCAGGCTTTTGTGACCCAATTGCGCGATATTACCCAGCGCAAGCAGATGGAAGAGAGCTTACGGCTGGCTGCCAAGGTTTTTGAAAACAGCTCCGAAGCCATCATTATCCTCGATCCCCACATGCACTTGCTTTCCAGCAACAGAGCATTTGCCCAAGCGACGGGTTACTCGCCGCAAGAAGTCATGACTAAAAACGTCTCAAGTTTATGGTCTAACCAGAATAATACTGCGTCCTTTCAGCAAGAATTCCGAAACGCCCTGGATCAACGAGGCTGTTGGCAGGGCGAAGTCAACTGTCACGGCAAGGATGGCCGATGCTTTCCCGGCTGGCTATCGGCTGTCGTTGTGCGCGATAGCGTCGGTACCGTTACCCATTATGTTGCCATTTTTTCCGACATCAGCGAACGTAAAGCCAATGAAAACGCCCTGCGCTTGGCAGCCGTAGTATTTGAGCAAAGCATTGAGGCCGTGATCGTCCTTGATGACAAAGAGCGTTTTGTCAGCGTTAATCACTCGTTTACCCGAGTGACCGGGTATACAGCCGACGAAGTTATTGGCCGGACTCCGCGCATTCTCAAATCCGGGCGTCAGGACAAAGCGTTTTATGCCGGCATGTGGCAACAAATTAACGAACACGGTTTTTGGCAGGGCGAAGTCTGGAATCGGCGTAAATTAGGCGAGATTTATCCGGAGTGGCTATCGATATCGGCTGTGCGCAATGAGCATGGCGAAGTGGTTAACTACATCGGAATTTTTTCCGACATCACCGAGCGCAAAAAACATGAAGCCAATATCCATCGGCTGGCTTTTTTCGATCCGCTAACGCATTTGCCGAATCGCGCCCTATTGAACGATCGCATGAAACTTGCGCTTGCCAACGCCGAGCGGAACTCTCAAGGCATAGGCGTGATTTTCATTGATCTCAATCGCTTCAAGGAAATTAACGATATTCATGGTCATGACGTAGGCGACGAGGTTTTGATCGAAAGCGCACAGCGGTTCCAGAGCTCCTTGCGCCAAGGGGAAACACTGGCCCGCTTGGGAGGGGATGAGTTCGTAGTGATCGTTGAATCCGATAACCTTGACATATTGACCATCGTCGCCGAGCGCTTGCAACAATCGCTGATTGAGCAGCCTATCACCATCAAAGGCCATGCCTTTTCGGTGGGCTTGAGCGCCGGCATTGCGCTCTATCCGCTGGACGGCCTGACGGGCGACGAACTGCTCAAGTGCGCCGACATTGCCATGTACCGCGCCAAGAATAGAGGCGGCGGTTATTGTTTTTACAGCAACGAGATGAGCGATGGCGTGGCCGAGCGTATCCTGTTGGCCCAGCGGCTAAGCCTGGCTTTAACCAACAATACTTTACAACTTTATTATCAACCCCAGATCGACCTCGCCAGCGGCGAACTGGTAGGCGCCGAGGCATTATTGCGTTGGCACGATGAAATTCTAGGCTGGGTCAGTCCGTCATACTTCATTCCGATTGCCGAGGAACGCGGCATGATGCTGGAGCTCGGAGCCTGGGTTTTAAAAACCGCCCTGACACAATTGCGGCTTTGGCGTGACGCCGGTTTGAACCTGCCGGGACGATTGGCAATCAATATTTCCGCGCAGGAAATCGAAGCGGCGGATTACTCCGAGCGTTTGCACGATGCCTTGATTGAAGCGCCTTTGCTTGAGCTGGAATTGACGGAAGGCAGCTTGGTCAACAACATCGCAGGCACACTGGAAACATTGCATGTCTTGCGGGGGCACCAATTCTCATTGGCTATCGACGATTTCGGCACCGGCTATTCATCGCTTAGCTACCTCACCCGTTTTCCGATACAAAAAATCAAGATCGACGCCGGATTCGTGCGTAACATGGTAAACGATGATCATAACCAAGTCATCGTACAGACCATCATTGCCATGGCTAAATCGCTAGACATGCAAGTGATTGCCGAGGGCGTGGAAGAGGACTGGCAGGCAGAAATGTTACTGGCAATGGGTTGCGATCAGGCGCAAGGTTATTTTTATGGGCATGCCGTACCGGCGGGTGTGTTTGCGGCACGGTTAAGGCCGGCATAGATGGTCAAGATTGAGCGTTATGATTGTTCGCTCAAGTATTGCTCTATAGACTAAAGAGCTATTGGTAATTCCCCTCGCACATTTGCATCTTTACGATAAAGTCCCGCGCAAAGGCCGCAAATGACTCATGCCATGGTCCGCGCGTAAAGTCAGAAGCAATTACCGGAGCTCGTCAAAAAACTGACCGCGCTGGCCGATCAGGTTGATGATGCGTAATACCTGCTTAAGTGCGGGCACGAAATAACTTCAACAACTTGCTCCCTCTCCCTTTGGGAGAGGGTTGGGGTGAGGGGAATAAAATGCTCAAGTTATTTCATGCACTTACTTAGCGGGTAGGAATGCTCAAGCCGCCTCGCGTGGCAAAACCTCTTTCTCGATGACGGCCAAAGCTTGTTGCTCCGCCACGCGCAAGTCGTAAGCGGTTTGCAAATTCAGCCAGGATTGGGCATCGCCACCGAAATAACGCGCCAAGCGCAGTGCAGTATCAGGCGTAATGGAACGGCGTTCTTTGACAATTTCATGCAGACGAGTAGCAGGAACGCGCAGTGCATTAGCCAATGCGTTTACGCTTAGGCCAAGCGGAATCAGATAGTCTTCACGCAGGATTTCGCCAGGATGAATGGCGCGCATACCGTTTTTTATCATGTTTTTTCTCCTCAATGGTAATCGACAATCTCAACATCAAAAGCATCGCCATCCTCCCAGCGGAAACAGACACGCCACTGGTCGTTGATGCGAATGCTGTATTGCTCTAAACGGTCGCCTTTCAAAGATTCAAACCGATTGCCGGGCGGACTTTGTAAAAACGCCAAGGTGGCTGCGTTATGCAATTGCACCAGTTTACGTTCCGCCACATTTTGAAATGCACGGAATCGTTTGGGCGATTGACCTTCAAACAAGGCTTGGCTGTCTTTGCAACGGAACGATTTAATCATGTATTGAATAATATTACGCTTAACGTAATACGTCAAACGTTGTTTTTATGGTTCCGTAGGTCGGTTTCGCGACACGACGGCATGGATGCAGGAGCAATTGCAGAGAAAACCGCCAATCACTAAAAGCAGGCGCTTTTAGGCAGCGCACAACATCCAATACAATAATTGGGCACAAGAAAATCCCCCGCTTGGAAAAGTCTGCTCGGGAATCAGGTTCAAAGCTTCATTCATGGCCGATTGCTGCGCGAATCCACCATGCAGCTTTCATTCATGCACTTTGTCCTCTTTGACCTGTATTAATCTTTGAAGAGCAATTTGTGAAATCGGTAGTTTAGCAGCGCCGGATCGACGGTTTATTGGAAAATCTGAAGATTCGGCAAATGGCTAAGCACCTCGGGATTGGCGGTGGTGTTGCGGATATGGAGTTCCCGCAGAGATTCCAGGCGCATTAAGGGGCTAAGGTCGGTGATGGTGGTATTGTCAAGATGAAGCTCTCTCAAATTACGCAACTGTGCTAATGGGCTTAAATCATTAACCGGTGTGCTATCAAGCCAAAGGTACATTAACCCGGTCAATTCCGTTAATGGGCTCAAATCGGTTATGGGAGTTTTCCCTATATCAAGTAAAAACAAATGTTTTAGCTGCGCCAACGGTCCAAGATCGGTGATCGGGCAATGCGTAAGCATAAGACCTTCTAACTGCTCCAACCGACTCAAGGGTTTGAGATCGGTAATGGCTGTGCTGTATAAATAAAGTGCCCGCAAACCAATTAAGCTCTGTATCGGTTCAAGGTTTTCTATACGCGTATGACTAAGAACCAATTCTTTCAATTTGGTAAACTGAGCCAACAGCCCAAATTCGCTAAAGGCAGTGTTTCTAAAGCTGATTTTCTCGGCGGTTTTTAGCTGAGCGATAGCCTGATAAAGCTCGGTACTTAGACGAAAGGCAACATGGCTATTAATAGCGAAAATTTTAGATTCCTTCAAACAAACAGCCGCCAAGGCTTTAATATGCTGTTGCCGCGCTTGCATTGGCAGACGAACTGAAGTATCCATCACAATATCGGCCAGCAGGTTTTGTTGTTCATCGGAGCCTTTACCAGAAAACAACTGCGCCAGATAGCGTTCCGCCAATTTAGCGTTATCCAGGCTTTCAAAAAACAGCGCAAAGGTTTCATGCCACCAGACTTGCGAGGTTCTAAGGCGTAAGGCCGACCAATCCTTTTTGGCGTAAAGCGGAACTTGCAGCTTTAAATGACAAGCGGCGAAATATTCCAAAAAGCTTAGGTGAGAAAAGGCATACTGTTCCCGGCCTTGCTCATCCTTACCTCGGGGTATGAACAAGCCGCTACGGTGGCTTAAGTAATCGAGTATAAACCGGCATTCGTCTTCGCCCTGTTCGCCGTCAAGGCCGCGTTCGGCCAAGCCGTTGCTCAAGATGGTTTGCACTTCGGTTTCGGTCATCAAAATCGTGCCGTTATCTTTAGTGCGCCTTTGCTGTAGGGTATAAGCAATCTCCGCCAGCCATTCGGTCAGGTCGTAATAATCGAAACGCAGTTCGCGGTCTTTAAATTTAAGGCCGCGCGCATTGTCCAGGCTGACCAAATAAGTTTCGGCAATACGCTGGTACAACTCGGCTCGTCCGTCAGGCAGACGACCGCGCCGGGCGTGGATAAAGCAAATCATGTTCAACAACACCGGGATGCGCGCCAAACGCCCTAAGCCGTCATTGGCCTGTAGGCGTTGATTAAGGTCGTTGATGCGCTGCGGATGATCGGCTTGTTTGGGGACGTACAGCTGATACCAGTTGCCGACGAATTGCTGCACTTGTTGCAGGTTGAACGGGCTTAGGTAAAAACCGGGCAGCAGCTCGCGCTGGTGTGGATCGCGTTTTAACTCGTCGTCAACATCGAAGTCATCAGCCGGAGTGCAGGCTTCGCCTGCCTTAAGCCTAACGCGTTTGCCGCGGCCGGCAGGCAAAGCCTGCACTCCGGTTTGCGCTTTTGGTTCAGGTTCTAAGCCGAACCATTCGGCTTGATTAAAGCCGATAAGCCGCGAGGTGATTAAAAACAAGCAGCGCGGATAGCGGTCGATGGCTTCCAGCAGCGCCGCCGCCAGTTGCTTACGCTGCCCGCTATGGGTGATTTCATCCAGGCCGTCGAGCATGATTAAGGCTTGGCCGCTGTCCAACACCTGATTAACGGTGTCTGTGTCCTGGATTAAGGGTTCGGTCAGTAGTTCCTGGTTGTGGGTTAAAAAGGTCTGCCATAAGTCATCCCAACTACTGACTTTAGCCAAGGGCAATTCACGCAAAATTAACGGGAACGGCACCCGCTTACCTAAAGCCAGTTTGGTCAGGTTGTCGCTATAGTAACTAAAGGCCAGCATCAGCGAGTTAATCAGCGTGGTTTTGCCGGTGCCGGGGTCGCCGAGCACAAACAGGCGTTGGTGTTCGGCCAATAGTTCGGCAATGCCCAGTTCAGCGACGGCGTCACCGCTGACCATTTGCTCAGGAGTGACGTGATATTTACTTAAATTAGGGCGTACTAATAAATCGCGCAAAAAAACGGCTTTGGCCCCGTTTTCGGCGCTGTCGTTGTCATCGATGGCGACGCCGAAGTTGTTGGCGTACATGAATTGCTGCTCAATGTTTTGAAAATAACGCAGCAAGGTGCGGTTGTTGCGGATGTCGACAAAGTTTTGGCTGTCGGCGGCTTGGATGGCGGGTAGTTGTGAAATCATGAGTGGCTATCTAAGAAGCAGGTAAGTTCATCAATTAAGGCTCTAACTATCAATGGATCAGGAGTAGCGCCCGGTGCTAGTTCTCTGAGTAAGGAGTGCAGACGGAAAACATTGCTGTCACTGGGATTGGTCGGCAATTCTTGCTGAGCGTCATAACAAGGAACAATGCCGCGCATTGGCTCATAGATAGATGTTGGCGTTGAAGGGTCTGGAGGATTTTTTGCGTAAGCGATAACGTGAATGAAATATTCAGGGTTTTTCTCCAACTGCTCATTCAGTTGCCGATGAAAGTTGTAAATAATCGCTATGGCAACCAGAAGCATGTAGCGGCGATCCGGTGTGTCGGGTGTTTCCGGCGTGCTCAGTGGGACACTTGAGCCTTTTATGCAGCCTTTACGCAATTGCAAGGCTAGACGATTGCTCAAGGCTTTAATTTTACGTGGATTGGCGGGTAGGCAATCGTAGGCGTACAGGACATTTTTGATGGCTAAGTGATGATTTGCGCTTTGACCGCCAACATCCAGTTCCTTCAGCAGAGCTAACAAATAATCGGCCTTAACCTGTTGGTTAGGTATCGGCAAATGATGGATGTCCTGACATATTTTTTCCAAATATTCGCGTGCTTGGTGGGTGTCTTTTGAATCAAGAGCTTTACTCAAGGCTTCTTCAATCTGGCGCTGATCCATGCCAAACACCAGCACGCAGTTGTTCAGGTTTAAGTACACCTTAATGCCTTCAAGCAGTTGCAAGGCTACTTTGGGCAGGCAGCGATCCAAGTCGTCAATGAAAATCACCAATCGTTTGGCGGTATCTCCTTGTTTTTTGTTTAACGCCTGATCAATTGCTTGCTCCAATACTTTCAACAAGTCTTGGCTGGCCAACGGAGTTTCCCGATGTTCTGTTTCCCATTGCTTGCCCAATTCAGGAATTTTGCTTAAGTTCGGGGCCATAATGCCGCCACTGGCCGTTTTTAAGGTAGCGTCAAAGGCTCCCAATACCCCATTACGGCAATTTCAGGAAGTTTTTTACCCTTATGGACAAGCTTCTGCCACGTTCCAAGTTGCGCCCGAATTTCTTGCAGTAAGGCAACAATCGGTATCGTTTCGGACTGATACCGCCAAGCTTCAAACCAGACTGGAACAATATTTTGGTCATTGGATTTTCTGTAATCATGCGGCGCAGCACCGGTCAGGGTTTTATGTATCTGCATCAAAGCGCTGGTCTTGCCTGTTCCCCAATAGCCATTAATGCCAATGCCTTTAGGTGGTTGACAGTTTCTGATCAATTCGCAAACCTGATCAATAAATATTTGCTGTTGAAAGACATCGTCTGCTTTGGCGGTATCATTGTGGCTGAGTGGAAGATTGGGCATGATTTTAGTAAAGATGATTTACGAATATACGGATTATGCCATAACTATAAATCAGGTAGGTTATCTCGTCCCCACTCAGAATGTGGAACGATGTAGAATAATTAATATAGGCTATTAAAGCTGATGACCGGACAGCAATGGATTCTATTAATCAACAAACGGGAGAATGCTAATGCACAGTCAAGAACTATTACAAGAAATTGAAATCTTACCGCCGGAACTGCAAAAGCAAGTCTCCGATTTCGTTAGTTTTTTGCGCAAACAGCAACAAAAACAGTCTATTAAAAAGAGAACCGTAGGCGAATATAAAGATAAGATTGTGCTTCATGATGATTTTGATGAACCGTTAGCCGATGAATTTTGGCTAGGTGAAAAATGAATATCTTGCTGGATACTCATGCTTTTTTATGGCTTAGAAACGCGCCCGAAAAAATCCCTGAAAAAGTATTGGCGGCGTATTACGACATAAACAACGATATATTTTTAAGCGTCGTTAGCATTTGGGAAATGCAAATCAAGCACCAACTAGGAAAACTTGATCTTGCGTTACCGCTCAGCACTTTGATTGAAGAGCAACGCATTAATAATGGCTTGCAAATATTACCCATTGAAACGCATCATATTTTTGCATTAGCTGATTTGCCTCCGCACCATAAAGACCCTTTCGACAGGCTGCTGTTAATTCAGTCTAAACTGGAAAACTTAAATCTAGCCAGTGCCGATACCGTCTTTTGCCATTACGATATAAATTTGTTTTGGTGAACCAAGCAGTTCTGTCAGGGAGTGGCTAGCTCAAACACAAGCCGCTGAAATGATCGCCAACAATTCCGGAGGATGCCGTAATGCCTAAAAACCCTGTTAAAACTAAAGACGATACCGAAAAACAGGAACGTCTCCTCGCTTTGCAACGCCGTGCTAAAGAATTCGTAGACGACGAATTGTCGTTCTTCGAATCGGAACAGATGTCCACGAAGTTACAGGAACAGTTCTGGAAACGCGTGGTGGCTTTCGAGGAAGCGGAATGGGTCACATCTTTCGATCAGTTAGTGCAAGGCGGGATGGAGTTGCCTGTTCCCGAAGAACTGGATGATTCTGAACTGAGCGCCAAATTGTGGGAAGTGATACGTGGATTGGCCATGCTGCGGACGTTTCTGTACAGCACCGACCATCTCAGCGATCGGGAACTATATGAGCAATTGTGGCATGAGCTGTTGCGGGAGGAAACTCCGGATATGCCGATCAACGATAACTCGGCTTGTCACATCGACTTGGTGATCAGCGGCAGCGAGCATGATAACGAGCTTTATCTACGCTACTACGCCGATGAAGTAGAACGGCGTCGTTGGGCTAAAGACTGGCCCGACGATGTTATGCCGGAACATGAAGCGCTACCCTATGACCGCGACCGGCATTTGCCGAATAGTTACAGCTTCGGTGGATAAGTGCAACGCATCCACCTCAATCTAACTCTGGTGATTAACTAAGACCGAAAACGCTGTAATGCTGTAAGAGTAAATAAATCAAGCCGCGATTTTTCAATCATGTAGACAAAATAAGCCGGTTTATCCTGCGGAATGTCGGTATGGCCGTGATTGAAAAAGTTAATTAATCCTGCTCTACCTCACTGACCACCACCGGCTGATCCATTATCCGGCTTAACCAAGCCTCTGCTGTTGCCCGATTGGTTTTCAGCACGCTATTCGGAAAAAAACCGAAGCCCAATATCAACAACGCCGATACGCACAACAGTGTCAGCTCGCGGGGCCGCAAGTCCTGAACCTGTCTGACGCCAGCCTGAGTAATGGGGCCGAAAAAAGCCCGGCGGGTAAAGGTCAGCATATAGGCGGCGCTCAACACCACTCCGATCAAGGCAGCAATGCTGATGCTGGGATGCGCCAGCATGGTGCTGACAATCAACAATAGCTCGGCAGGAAAGCCGCTGGTGCCGGGCAAGCCTATGCTGGCTAGCGCGAATAAAAAATAAAAGCAGGCCAGGCGCGGCATGACTTTAGCCAGACCGCCGAGATGAATGGCTTCGGTACTGCCCAAACGGTGCTGGATAAAACCGGCCACCAGCATCAGGGAGCCGGCAACCATTGTGAAGTTCAGCAATTGAAAAATCGCCCCCTGTATGCCTTGCAAGGTCAGGGAGGCAACGCCGACGATAACCAGCCCGACATGGCTGACGCTGGCGTAGGCCAGCAAACGGCGCAAATTGGTCTGCTGCAGCGCAATCAACGCGCTGTAAACCAGCGTTATCGCGCCGAGTATGCCCAATACCCAGCTGTATTGGACGGCCGCGGATGGCGCCAACGGCATTACAAAACGGATGATGCCGAAAGCGCCGAGTTTCAAGCCGGTCAGCAGCGCGGTTAGCTGGGTCGGGCCTTCCATTGCGACAGTAGGCAACCAGGTATGAAACGGCACTAAAGGCGCTTTAACGGCAAAGCCGAGCAGTAACAATAAAAACACCAGCGCTTGCAGGCTATCCGGCACTGGCGTTGCCAGCAAAACCGGCAAGCTGAAAGCCAGATCTTGGGGAATACTGCCGCCTGTCGCGGTAGCGTGATTGACCGCCAGTATGATAATTGCAAACAGTAGCGGCACACCGCCAAACAGCATAAACAACGTGTATTTCATCGCCGCGTTGCGCCGTCCCGAGCCGATGCCCCATAAACCGATTAAGAAGAATATCGGCGGCAAGGTCAGCTCCCAGAACAAAAAGAACAGCGCCATATCCAGCGCCACAAAAACACCGATGGTGATGCTTTCCAATGCCAACAATAAGGCGAAATGGAAACGGGTCAGATACTGCACCGAATTCCATGAGGCGATGATTGCCATTAGCGTCAGCAGCGCGGACATCGGCAAAAACAGCACCGAGATGCCGTCTATACCAACCAGATACTCGATATTCAGGCTGGGTATCCAGGCATGTTGTTCAACCAGCTGAAAACCGTTGCCAAGATTGGCATTAAACAGCCACGCCACACTCCCTGTTGCGATTAATTCCAGCGCAGCAAACACCAATGCGATGTTTTTCGCGGAACGGATATCGCGTGTCATGGCTATGGCTATCGCGCCCAATAAGGGCAGCAAAACAATCAGGCTTAAAACAGGAAAACTTGCATTACTCATGTTGGCCGTCCTTGGTGTTGTTATCGTGGGCGTCAGTCTGTGCGCCGTGCATTGGAAATTGCCTGCCGATAGCGGCCGCATCCTGGTCTATAAAATTCAGCCACGGTGTCGTGTAAAAGCCGGTGCCGATCAGCAACAGGCAAATCACTGCGGTAATAAAACGCTCTTTCCAGACCGGGTGGTGCGCGCAGCTATAGGGCTGCGCAGCACGCTTGGGGGCCGCCATAAAAGCCTTCTGAAAAGCCCATAACAAGAACGCGGCAGACATTACGTTACCGAGCAAAATGGCGATGGCAAGCAGCCAGCCGTCTTCTTCGATAATTCCTTCGACCAGCAAATGCGCTGCGTCGAATCCCGGCGTTCCGGGCATCACCATGGTGCTCAGCGCGGAAATCAAAAAGAGCACAGCCAAGGTTGTGTTGGTATCGAACAGTCCGCCCAGACGCGGCAGGTAAGCGGTGCGGGTGCGCTCGTAAATCAGCCCGACGCTGAACAGCATGCCGGCCGTCGCCAGACCATAGGCCACGGACAGCAATAAACTGCCTTCCAGACCGTTTACGTTAAAACTGAATGCGCCGATAACCAGCATGCCCGTTTGACTGATAACCGCAAAAGCCAGTAAGCGGCGAATATTGATTTGCATCAACGCCAGCAATGCGCCGTAAAAAATGCTGATCAAGCCCAGTATCACTACAAATCCGGACCACTGTTCGGCAACGCCGGGCACCATCGGCAAAATGAAGCGGATAACTGCATAAATGCCCAGTTTCAAGCCCACCAGAAAAATGACGGCGCTGGCGACCGTGCCTTGCTCCGCCAGCACAGGCAACCAGCCGTGAAACGGAAATAGCGGCATCCGTATCGCAAAGCCGAACAACAGCAGCACGAAAATCAACACCTCATCGTGCAGATAGGCATTATTTTGTTTAAGCGTCAGCCAGTCGAAAGTCAGCGCATGTTCAGAGTCGATCAAGCCGAAAGCCAGCAACAAGAAACCGGCCAGCGTCATCAGCAAACCGCTACCCCAGTATTGCAACAATTGCACGACGACCCAGCGCCGGTTTTGCCCGGTTCCGGCATGAATCGTCAGCAGCGCCACAGGAATCAGTTCCAGCACGCACCAAAACCAGAATTGCAAGACATTCAGCGCCGCAAACGCGCCGATTAATACGGTTTCATAACCCAGCAGGCAAGCAATGAACAGCCGGTCGGTCACATGCCGGGTGATCAAGGTATAAACCAGCGCCAGCAGGGTCAAAACGGCGGTCAGCGGAATGAATAGTATATTCGTCCCATCAACACCGACGCTGTAACTGAGGCCTGCAAAATTGACTTGCTCGGCCAGATGAATGCCGGGGGTGGCGGAATCGAAAACAGTCAGCAGATAAAAGCTAAGCAATACCGTGACCGATGCTCCGGCAAAACCAAAACGCAATGCCGCTGTCGACGACTTCGACAACAGGATGGCGATCATCGACGCCAACGGAACCAGCGTCAGCGCGGTCAGTAGCGGGAAAGCCGCCAGTTCCGACCAGTGGTTAACAGTAATATCCATCAGGGCCTCAAAATGCAACTAGCAAGGTTATAAACACAAACAACACCAGATAGCGGGGTCTGAGTACTGATTGTTCAAACCTGTTGGCGATATGGCCAAGCTCCCGGCCGTAATTGACCGCATTCTTGCCGAGACCGCGCAATACGAAGCGGTCCTCGAACCAGTGCAGCACGGCCGCCATCCATTCGGTGAGTTTTCCTGCCAGGCCGCTGCCTTGGGCGAATTTATCCTCGTCATTATCCAGGCGGGCGCCCACCATCCGCTCTTCCAATTGCGCGAGCGACGATATGGTCCTGATCGCCGGATCGGGAATGCCCATGATCCGGTCAACGATATGATCGTCAAAATAACTCAGATCATGCGCCAGGCCCCGTACCGGCTTAACCAACGCCCAATCGGTAACTGGGTCCAGCCAGAAACGCTGCAAGGATGCGACATAAACCCAGAGAGGCACAGAGCCAAGCCGAGAGGCTTCGGCGCGTAAGCCCTGAACGTTATGCATTAATGACGGCGCAGTCAGGAACTGATAGCCGCGAACCACCGCATGAGCGCAAAGATGCCAGACGGCCAGCTGCCAGAACCCCAAGCCGCACTCCAGAAACATCAGCCCCAATTGCCCGGATGTCGCAAAAATCAGCGAACTCTTAACGTCAGTTTGGGTCAATCCGACCACAAAACCATAAACAGCGGTCATCAACCCCACTATAGCAACCACAGCCATAGCCAACGGCGCGTGTTCAAACACCGGTCTCAGCAAAATGACCAGATAAACCCCGGCATGCACCATGACCGCACCGTAAAATACCGCACTGGACGGCGTAGGCCCTTCCATGGCTCTGGCCAGCCAAGGGGTAAAAGGCAGCTGCGCGGATTTGGCAAAAGCGGCCACAGCAAAACACAGCGCTATGGCGGTCGCTTCACCCGGACTGAACTGCTCGGAAGCGGCCATGATATTGCTCCAGTTAACGCTGCCCAGCCACGCATAGCTCAAGCCCGTACCCAGCAAAAATGCGGCGTCGCCGATACGGTTGGTGATAAAAACGCGCGTGGCATTTGCAGCGGCAACCGGACGGTCATAGGCGTAGGCGATCAAGAAATAGGAACATAATCCCGCCACTTCCCAACCGATAAAAGTGCCGACGGCATTGCCCGACAACACCAGCAGCAGGATTGCCGAAGAAAACAGGCTCAGGATAAAAAAGAACCGGTGATAACCGGTTTCCCGATGCATGTAGTTCACTGAAAAATGGATGACTATTGCCAACAGCATCGAAAACAGCGCGGCCAGCCAGACACTAAAACCGCCGCTGATAAAGTTGATTTGTATATCCAGCGTATCGCTGTTCAGCCAGTGCCCTACATTGTAGAAGCCGGCATTTTTCCCCAGCAGATCGGCGCCCAGCAAGGTCAAAGCCAGCAAACAGGACATAGTAATCGTCCAACCGGCTATATCCGCGGTTCTGCTTTCACCGGCCTCGCCGCTAATGGCGCCAAACAAATGGCCGATGCCGATAGCCAAAGCCCCGAGCAATGGCATTAAGGGAATTAAAACAACTAATGCGTCCATTAATTTAACTCCCGACAATTTACGAGATTAAGCACAGGTTTCAATAATGCCAAGAAAAAGCCCTCTCCAGAGGGAGAGGGTGGGGTGAGGGGAAATAATACAATCATTTTTCCTTGCCTGTGATCTCTAAAATAATCAAATAAATTCTCTCTAAAACACCTACACTATTTTCAATAACCTCATTATTCCAGAAACGAATTACTTTAAATCCACGTTGTGCAAGGCATAAACTTCTTCTTTCATCATAGGCCACTCGCTCTAAATGCTGAGAGCCATCTAACTCAATAATTAACTTTAATTCCAGACAGCAAAAATCGACAATAAAAGGATCAATAGGAAATTGTCTACGGAATTTAAAGTTTAATACCTGTCTATTTCTTAGCTTTTGCCATAACAAGTGCTCAACATCGGTTTGGTTATGTCTTAGCGATCTAGCCTTATTAGTTAGATTCATTTCCCCTCACCCCACCCTCTCCCTCTGGAGAGGGCTATTCTTAGCTCTTTCTATACCAGGTTGACTAATTAGTACTGGCGCGACCGGCAAGGTCTGGTCCCGGTAACAATCCGGCGAATTATCCCGAACCGGCAGGTCTTTTGCTTCGGCCTGCCAAAGCACGAAGCCTGTACCGGGCTTAAACACAAAAATATCGGCACTGTCAGGGTCTTTAGCGCTTAAATGTACCCAGCCGCCCGCGACCAGTTCCCGTATGCTTTCCTGGCGATGGTAGATTTCTTCCAGCACCGCTGTTTTGGCCTCAACCAGAATCTGTAGACGCATCGGCTCGTGGATCTCAATCATTTGCTGAGGCAGACCCGTTCGCAGATCACTGCTAGCCCCTTCCATGACACCGAAGAATCCGGTGACGTTATGCGGCACTTTAGAGCCGCAGCCGAAGCGTTCGTTGTTGACGGTGGAAAAATAGTATTCCAGATTAATGCCTGCGCCCACCGGGGCCACCGCCAGCAGAATACCTTCCAGCACTTTGCCGTCAGTATCTTGGGTGGGATCGTAGGAAATCAGAAACACCCGGCGGTCAAAAAATGCGCCCTGCGTTAAAGAACGCCGACCGACGACCGCCGAGGCATTGGTGGCATGGCCGAGCTCAGGCCGCGCCTGGGAAAAATCGGCGGCACGTTCCTCTATATGTGCCAAAGCCTGTTCGGGTGTCGGGTTGCGCGGCGCCGAAGCCAGCCTGCGGCAACGTTCGTGGGCAGACATCTGTTGGGCATGCCGTAATTCCTGTTGCAGTTTTTTTAACCCGGCCTGACGTTCGGCGGGAAGCTGGTCGAGGTCGTACCAGCTGATCTCTTCATTGCAAGTGTTGTGCTCGGCGCCGATAAACCTGGTATCGGCCGGGATAGCGATACCGCGTTCCGCCAGCAGCTTGCGTATTTCAGGCCGATTAGCCATCGCCGCAAACAATCGGGCATTCGGTCCGCCATGCCGGCCGCTGCAGGCGCCGCAATCATAAGCCGCCAAGTGCGGGTTATTCTGGCTGATCGAGCCATGTCCCATCAGCACGACCAGTTCCGCGAATCCGTAGGTCAGGCCGGTATTGCGCAAAAAACCTGAAACCCGGTCAGCCTGTTCGCTATCGGTAAATCCCAATTTGGGGCGCTCCGGCGTAGCAATCGCTTGATCGGCCGACGTAAACTGCAATTGCGTTTTAACCTCCGGCGAAACCCGCTTTGCCATGCCGGAAACCAGCCTGTGCTGGGTTGTAGGGGACAGCGCTTTTGCCAATAACCCGGCCAAAGTGACCGGCGCAATCGCATCAATAACCGGCTGCGACAGCAACAGATTACGGCGTAAACCCTGATGCAGCTGCTTGGCAAACCATTGATTCAGCTTGCGTCCACGGCTATGTTTGTTCATCGTAGCGTCGTTGCCGGGCCTTGGCACTTCCTGAATTTCATGTGCCGGCGTTACCACTACCGGGCACAACGGCGTTACCTTGCTGTCGTCCAGGCCCTTGTAATTCATGGCGACGCCGAAAAACCCGGCAGCGCCCAACGTTTCAACAGCGGGATTGAGTTCTTCAAGATGGCGGCGAAAACCTTCTTCACGGTCATCCATGCAGAACACGATCTGCGCATCGGGCCGCTGCCCGCGTCCGGCCCAGCGGCCGCGTTGATAATTGGCGCGTACGGCCTGAAAAAAGCCTTCTTGGTAATGATGTTCGTAAGCCGTCAGCCAAACTTTGCTGCGCTCAGCCGGGGTGAATTCATCCAGCACCGCCAGCATGGCTTGTAAATCGTCGGCATCCAGTTGTTGCAGGTTTTCAGCGTTAAGCCCCAGATGCTGGCACAAACGAAACAGCCGCCAGCCGCTGTTCTGTGGCGCATGCGCGGCTACAGCCTGTTTCTCCGCCAACGGACAGCAGCGCCAGGTCCAAATCAGGTCGGCCAGTCGTTGCCAATCGGTGCGATCATAACGTTCGGAACCGGCATGTAAAGTCAGCGATTCCGCCCGATGAGTCAGATATTCCGGCAAGTCGCCTTGGTATAGGCAACTGCGCACCATGAACTCCGACAGGTTTTTCCGGAAATAGCTTTGGATTGAACTGAGCTTGGCTTCGATTTTCCAAGTATCGCGGCAAACCTGATTCAGCCACAGCCGATCCAAGGTCAGGCGTATGGCCAGATAATCGGCCAGCGTCGGCGCTGCGTCATTGACGGTCTGATAATTGGGGTGATGCTGCCGCCAGTTGATCAGCCCCGACCAGCCGGGTATTTCCAGCGCCAACCGACGAAGATAACCCTCCCAGTGCGCTTGCGGTATGCCCAGGTGGCCGAGTTGCAGGATGATGGTCTCGACTGCATCTTCGGGCAGTTCGGCGATAATTTGCTGCCAGTCGCGCAGCTCATGCAGGAAAGGATTTGCGTCATACTGAGCCGTTGCCCGCCAAGCGGCATAAAGCCCCAACCGGCTGCGCTCAGGCAATTGCCATGCCGCTACGCCTTCATCCAGCCCTGAGGCGCAAAAACGTATCAGCTGCGAGCGGATAGCATCGAGAATATCGATGCCGCTCACTGCCAGGATAAAGCCCCGCAAGCTGATGTTGCCGCCTATTTGGCCGAGCAGATCATCCAATGCCGCGTCCGCCTGCTCCCGCATCTGCTGATGTGTTATCGCCAGGGATGGTGTGTATGCCGAAAATCTGTCGGGAACAGATTCGGCAATCGCCAGAGCGGGTGTATCTGCCGAAGGACTGCCGGGAGCAGGACCGGCAATCGCCAGAGCGGGTGTATCTGCCGAGAATCTGTCGGAAACAGGCGCGGTGGATGCGCCATTTTCCTGCTTGGGAATGCCGGCGCCCTGCTCCAGCCAGTCCTCCGCCTGTTCCTGCGACAAATCCAGTATATTTTCCGGGTGCAAAGCCGCTTGCTCCAGCCCGAGCTTGATTAAAATATTTTCCCACAATTGCCGGATCCTGCTGCTGTCGGCCGATAAGCTCTTGCGAACCGGCTCTGGCACATCGGCTTGCACTGCATCCAGCGCCGCCAGCTCTTCTATTTGCCAGTTCAATTGGCTAACGCTGACCGCTGACAGATCGAATAATAAGGCAATGCGGCAGATATCCTGCCGGGTGATGGTTTTGTCTTTCAAGCGGCAAACAATTTGCTCAGCCTGCAAGGCCGGATGTTGGGCAAAGGCTGCTGCCAAGTCGCTATTATCAATGCGCCCCTGCCGGTAAAAATCGCGGTTTCGTGTTTCGGGAAGATAGCCGCAAATGCCGGTCAAAGCTTCGAATTCAGCCAGAGCCTCATCAAACGGCAGATGCTGAAAGCCATGCAAGGTATTGTGATGCACGAAATCAAGGATCGGTGCTTGCCCGGGCAGAACATGATCCAGATGGTTCAGAGCACTGATGATTTGATCGCGCAACGCGGCGTTTATATACAAAGGAGTCTCTTGCATCGTTAATCCTACAAAATCCGTTGACGGATTACGTCGTTCATCTGGCTGATGGTGGCTGCGGACAAATCAAGCAGTGGAGTGGGCTGCAAGCCGAACATCACAATGCCTGTCACCAGTATCCCGACAGCCAGCATCTCCGGTGCCCTTAAATCCTCAATCTGCTGCATCTGCGCTTTTACCGGTCCGGTAAACAACAGACTGACGGTCCGCATCGCGTAGGCGGCTCCGATTAAAATGCTGACGCTAAAAAACACCATGACACCCATGCCCATCCCGGCGCTTGGAAATACGCTAAAACCGCCGATCAGCGTATGCAGCTCGGCAATAAAGCCGACCGAACCCGGTAGACCCATTGCCGCCAATAGGGTTAAGGTCATAAACAACGCAAAACGCGGCATCACTTGAATCAGTGAGCTGTAATCCTGAATATTGCGGGTATGGGTGCGTTCATACAGCAAGCCGACCAGCAGAAACAGCGCCCCGGCAATCAGGCCGTGCGCGGTCATCTGCAAAACCGCGCCGGTAATGCCCGTTTCATTCAGTGTCGCGATACCCAACAAAACGATGCCCATATGGCTGATAGAAGAATAGGCGACCATGGCTTTGAGATCGCTTTGCCGCCAGGCCAGTAATCCGCCGTAAAGCATGCCGAACAATCCCAGAAAAAACAGGATTGGCTGCAATAGCTTAGCGGCTTCCGGTAACATCACCACCGCCCTGATCAGACCATAGGCGCCCATTTTCAGCAGAATACCGGACAATAAGATGCTGACCGGACTGGGCGCTTCGACATGCGCCAACGGCAGCCAGCCGTGCAGCGGAAAAATTGGCATTTTAACGCCAAAACCGATCACAAAACCCAGCAGCACCAAGACCTGCTCAATCCTGGGCATGTCTTGCGCGGCCTGATGCATGGAAGACATTAAGGAACCGCCGTGTTCAAGATCATACTGACTGATCGCCAACAGGCTGATCAACATAAACACCGAGCCGCCCATGGTGTACAGGACAAAATTAAGACTGGCCGTGTGCCGCCGTTTGCCGCCCCATCGGCCAATCAGAAAGAATAGCGGGATTAATGTCACTTCCCAGAAGATGTAGAACAACGCCCAATCCTGAGCCAGAAACACGCCCAGCATCCCGAATTCAAGCAGCAATATGCAAATATGATAACCCTTGACGCCGGCAGATACGTTGACGGATACCAGCAACGCGATCGATGTGAGCAAGGTCGCCAATACCAGCATCGGCATCGATAAACCGTCTATGCCTAACGCATAAGCGCTGCCTAGCTTGGGGTTAAGCGGATAATATTCATTAAACTGTAAACTCGGATCATGTGCGTTATAGATGCTAAGCAGCCAGCACACCAATAAAAAGGCAATGGTAGTAAACAGATTTGCGATATAGCGGATTAGCTGAATGTTATGGCCGGAAGTTAAGGCCAAGAGCAAGACCCCGGCAGCCGGAGTCCAGAGCAATATGCTGAGTATCCCCATGATTGTAATATTCCTTATGCTCTGTGATCTGATAGTTTCAAGGAACGGCAATTGTACGTTAAGGTTTTTGCTTGGCAAGCATTAACCTTGCAAACTATCAATAGTTCTTCAACGATTATGCCAGATTGCAATGAGGTAAGAGCCTGCGAACTAAACCTGTTATTTTACACTCACTGCAAGAGCGCTTCCCTTTGTCAGTTTAACATTGCAACCTTTCAATATCCTTTCAAAGTCAATGCGTAACCCATTTGCACTGCCTGGTTAGACATAGTGTTATTTTTTGTGTGCTTCAAACTGCGCGTCGGCTGCATCTGGCTATTTCATGGCTGGAAAAAATGGCTCCGGCATCTCATCAGAAGCCAAGTCTCGCGCCAAGAAAGCTTCAAACTGTCTGGCCGGTACCGGCTTGCTGAACAGATAGCCTTGCAACTCATCACAGCCCTGTTCGCGCAAAAATGCAAGTTGCCCTTCCGTTTCCACACCTTCGGCAATGGTTCGCAGGCCAAGGCTTTTCGATAAATTGATGATGGCGCTGACGATAGCCTTGTCTTCCGGATCCTTACTGATGTCACGCACAAAAGATTGGTCGATCTTGAGCTTGTAAACCTTGAATTTCTTCAAATAGCTCAGCGAGGAATAGCCGGTACCGAAGTCATCGATCGACATGCGAACGCCGCACTCATGCAACTTGTTCATCATGGCGATGACGCTTGGCGGGTTGTGCATCGCCACACTTTCAGTCAACTCCAGTTCCAGATATTCGGGCGGCAAACCCTCTTCGTCGAGTATGCGAGTGATCAGCTCCGGCAAATCGGGATGACGAAACTGTACCGCCGACAGATTCACTGCCATGATCAGCGGACTGAAACCCTCATTCATCCAGGCTTTGGCTTGCCGTACAGCGGTCCTTAATACCCATTCGCCAACCGGCAGGATCAGCCCACTGCTTTCCGCTATCGGAATAAACTCTGCCGGAGACATCATGCCTAATTCAGGATGCTGCCAGCGCAGCAAAGCTTCCGCGCCAATAATATGCCGGCCGTGTATGGCTATTTGCGGTTGGTAATAGACATGTAACTGGTTCCGTTCCAGCGCATGATGCAGCGCATTTACCAGTTGCAAATTGCGGGCCGAATGTGCTTGCATTTCCTGGGTAAAAAAACGATAGCATTGGCGACCTTCCTGTTTGGCCCGGTACATGGCCGCATCTGCGCTCTTGCAGAGCGTTTCCAGGTCCCCGCCATCTTCGGGATAGAGTGCAATGCCGATCGATGCCGTCAGAGCCAGATCGTAGAGTTCGATCAAATAAGACTCGGCAATGGCATCAAGTAATTTTTGCGCGACATGCGCGGCTCCGATGGCATTGATCCCCGGCAATAATAAAATAAACTCGTCCCCACCCATGCGAGTCACGGTATCTTCCGTTCTAAGCGCTTGGCGCAAACGTTTTGCCAGTTCAACCAGCAAGGCATCGCCTATGCTATGGCCGAGCGAGTCATTGATGTCTTTGAAATGATCGAGATCGAGAAACATCAATGCCAAGCGCCCGTTGCCGGACTTCGCCAAGCTGAGAGCATATTTAAGATGATCATTCAGTTGCGTGCGGTTCGGCAGTCCGGTCAGCAAATCGTAATTTGCCAGATAGTGAATGCGTTCCTCGGTCTGCTTTTGCTCGGTGATATCTTCATAAATACCCAGTAAGCCGATAGTTTCACTCGCTTCATTCTGGAGCGGCACTTTGGACGTACGCAGCCAGATGTTTTTCCCATCAGGCGTGGTTTGCTGCTCTTCAAAAGCAAGTTTGGGACTATTTGAAGTCATTATCCGCAAGTCATCCGCTCGGTAAAGTTCGGCCTGCTCTCTCCACGCCAGCTGAAAATCGTCCTTGCCGATAATATCCTGCGCCGAGTTTGCCCCGGCATCTTTGGCAAAAGCAGGATTACAGCCCATATAGCGTAACTTCGTATCTTTCCAGAATACGCGGATGGGAGCGGTATCGATGATCATTTTAAGCAGATGGTGCGAGTCGGCAAGTGAGCTCTCTGCCTGTCTGCGTTGCGCCTCGCGCTCAAAGCTGTTCAGTGCATGATCGATGTCCATTGCCATTTCAATCAGCAAGTCGCGTGCCGGTTGATCAAAAGCATCGATTTCGGCGGCGTATATTGTGAAAACGCCTATGACCCGGCCGTTTCTGTGCAACGGCAATGCCGCTGAAGACCTCCAACCGAACTTTGCCCCACGCTCGCGCCATAAGACAGTGGCGGGATCATGCTGATAATCCTGGCACCAGAAAGGCCGATCCTCACGCATCGATGTTCCGGTTGGGCCGCGGCCGGAAGCCTTGTTTTCATCAACCGAAATATCAATCCCTTCCAAGTATTCCGTACCGCTGCCATACGCTGCAACTACTTTCAGCTGTTTGCTTTGTTCATCCAACATGCCGATCCATGCCATTTTCATCCCGCCGAAAGTCACCGCATCACAGCAAATCTGCGCAAACAGCTCTGCTTCATCAGTGCAGCGCACGATAGCTTGGTTGCACTGGCTCAAAGCGGCATAAAGCTGGGTCATGCGCTCATTCTTAAGTTCGACCTCCCTACGCCGAGCGTCATTTCTGGCAAGGTTGATCTGCGTTTCGGACAACCAAGCCAGCATACTGTTTTCCATACCTCTCGGGACGACAATCGGTGAAGAAAAATCTCCGCGGCCTATGCAGTTAAGACGCCCATACAGTTCATCAACCGATGAGCCCAGTGTGGCATATAAAGCTAAGTATGCGCGCCACAGCATGAGCATCAACAGCGAGCCGGAAACAACGAACGCCATGCGCATAAGCATGGCTGTGTACTCGGCAATACGGACGGCATCCAGAGTGCGCCGGTCCATCAGCTGGTAGAACTCGTCGATCGGCCGCATGATATCAGCCTTGGCCTGATGATAGGCCGCATCGTTCACCATTTGACTTGCCTTGAGACGATTGGCGTCTGTAGGTATGGCTGTCGACTCAATCAGCTTCATTGCAGTAAATTCAACACGGGTAAGCTTATCCGAATTAGCTTTGGCTGTTGCGAGCTTAGCAAGCTCTTGCTCGGTAAAACCGGCTTGCCGCATCAGATCCAGCAAGGCAATCTTTTGTCCGCTATCCGGCCGTGGCCGCTGATCATCAGCCAGTGTCAGATCCCAATAAATATCGTGATAGTTGGCCGGACGGGACATCTTGCCATCGCGGATATCGAGAATTTCCTGGAAGTGTTGTTTATAAATGGGGTTGGCGGTGATCACATAACTGCGCACCATACGGGTGAGGTCATCTGATGACTGGCGCAACTCGTCAGCCAACAAGTGAGATTGAAGCCGCAGTTTATTGGCGCGATCGATCTGCTTTTCCGAATAGACGTATATGCCAAAGAGAATGGCGAAAACGACAAACATTCCCAACGCCAACCAGAGGCTGCGCGAAAATCGAGATAAGTTATTTGGAGGCACCATCATACTTTTCCTTTTCGTTCTTCTTGAACCGCCATAAGGAAATCTCTATTAATTGCAAATTAAACTATCGTGCTGAGAAGGTATTAAATTTCCAGCTTTTTAAAGTTCCGGCATTTTACGATCAATTTTTGTTTCAGTGAATTAACCATGACTGCCTGTCATTGTTAAACTCAAACTTATTACCTTAGATCCTGCTTCTGCGTGCTTATGCTTCCGCCCCGGCAGAAAAAGCCCGGCCATTTCAGCATTATTTCCTTGAATAGAGACAAACGTCTATGCTACGGCGCAAACAAAAACAAGACAGCAATTTGTTCGTCGCATTATTATCGGCTGCGGCGAGGATAATGCCCATTAAATAAACCGAGCATGCCGTTGCCATGCCACATAGAATTGCTGTTTGCATTGCGCTAATACTTTACTCGATATTCTGTATCTGCTCGCGCATTTGCTCGATCAGCACTTTAAGCTCGATGGCTATTTTGGTCATTTCCTTGTCGGTCGATTTAGAGCCCAAGGTATTGGCTTCACGGTTCAATTCCTGCATTAAAAAATCCAACCGTCTGCCGACCGGGTCTTTTTGGTTAAGCACCCGCAACACTTCAGCGATATGGGTTTCCAGCCTGTCGAGCTCTTCGGTGATGTCCAGCTTTTGAGCCAGCAGAACCAGCTCCTGCTCCAAGCGGTCAAAATCGGGCTGCGCGACCAGTTCGGTAATCCGGTCTTTCAGTTTATTGCGAATCAGCAGCAATACTTCCGGCATGCGTTTACCTGCCGAAACGACGAAAATCAGCATTTTTGCGCAACGCTCTTCAATCAGCAGTTTAAGTTGCGCGCCTTCTCTTTCCCGCGCTTCCACGAGCTGCGCCAAAGTTTGCTCGACAAGAGCGGCGATTCCCAGACTGAGTTGCTCCTTATCAATATCCTGCTCCTGCTGGATACCGGGAAATGCCAGCACATCCAACGCCGAAAAAGACAGAGGACCGAGCATTTGCTGCTCTATGGAACTGGTCGCGGCCAGCAGCGTGGCCACGGCCTCGGTATTAATATTATAAATTTGCCCGTTTTTAGCCTGTTTTTTGTAGTTCAATGAGCATTCGACTTTACCTCGATTGATCTTTGCGGCAATGGCTGAACGCAGATCGGCTTCAACAAAACGCAGGCGCTCCGGCAGTCTTAAGTTAATGTCGCAGTAACGATGATTAACCGAGCGCAATTCACAGCTTATGGTCAAGTCGCCGATTTCTGCTTCGTTAACGGCAAACGCGGTCATGCTTCTAATCATTTTTCACCTATAATTAACGGGCTCATGTACAAACAAACAACCCAATGGCTGAATACTACGATCCGCAAACTTATCCCAAAGAGTGGAACTACCTGCAAACTGGAACCATTATAGACCAGTATGTGGTTGAGCGGGAGTTGGCGCACGGCGGTTTCAGCTCCGTTTATCTGGCCAGGCAAATAACGGACCAGTTTCAGGTCGCTATTAAGGAATATCTACCTCGCAAGTTTGCACACCGGACCTGGAATAATAAGGTTGTCGCCAACAGCGAAGAAGCTGCGACTTTATTCCAACGCGGCCGGGTATTGTTTTTTGAGGAAGCCAAGGTTTTATCGACCTTAAAGCATCCCAATATTGTCGAGGTTATCGGTTTTTTTAAAGCCAATTCTACCGTTTATATGGTGATGACTTATGACTATGGAGTTACGCTGGATAAGCTATTAAGAGATAAATCGCTGTCCGTCACCGAAGACTTTTTGTTGACCTTGTTCAGCTCGTTATTGGCGGGACTGGGCCATATTCACAGCCAACAGTATATCCATCTCGATATTAAACCCTCCAACATTCTGGTGCGGCCCGGCAATGACGCGTTATTGCTGGATTTTGGCGCCATTCAGAGCTTTCCTAAATCGCACTTGGGCAAACAAACCAAGGTTCTGACCAAAGGTTTCTCGCCAATAGAACAGCATGACTTGAGCGCCCAGTTAGGCCCATGGACGGATATTTATGCGGTGGGCGCGAGCATGCGCAGTTGTCTGGAACGTAAACCTCCGGTTCCAGCACAAGACAGGGCTCGGCAGGACACGCTTGTTCCCGCCGTCAAGGCGTTTCATAAAAAGTTTCCGGAGCATCTGTTAAAAGCCATCGACTGGGCCATGGCCTTGCAACCGGAAAACCGTCCGCAATCGGTTGCCGAGTTGCAGCAAGCTTTTGCCGACGATTGATGAGCCTAAATTGAGCAGTCGAGTAGTGCGCTGTTCAGGTATACTGTGCGGTTTTATTTTAGCGGAACAACTATGAGACCAAGCGGACGTAACCCGGATCAATTAAGAGACATCAAATTTACCTGCGGTTTTACCAAACATGCAGAAGGCTCTGTCCTGGTTGAGTTCGGCGATACTCGGGTGCTTTGTACAGCCAGTGTCGACAGAAGTGTGCCGCGCTTTCTTAAAGGCAAAGGCGAAGGCTGGATTACTGCCGAATACGGCATGCTGCCGCGTTCGACGCATACCCGGATGGGTCGAGAAGCCAGCCACGGCAAACAAGGCGGACGCACGCTGGAAATTCAACGATTGATTGGCCGATCCTTACGGGCGGCGATTGATTTAAAGGCGTTGGGCGAACATACCATCACCATCGATTGCGATGTGTTGCAGGCGGATGGGGGAACCCGTACGGCGTCGATTACCGGCGGCTTTGTCGCGTTGTCGCTGGCGGTACAAAAAATGCTCAAACGCAAGCAAATCAAGACTAACCCGCTGCACGGACAGGTTGCCTCGGTTTCTGTAGGCATTTATGACGGCGTGCCGGTATTGGATCTGGATTATGCCGAGGATAGTACTGCGGAAACCGATATGAATGTAGTGATGAACGATGCCGCTGCGTTTATTGAAGTGCAGGGCACCGCTGAAGGTCATGCCTTCAGAAAAGAAGAGTTGGATGCCATGCTGGAACTGGCAAGTTCAGGTATCAAAACATTACTGGAAAAACAGCGACTAGCGATAGAAGAGCATAAATGACCTTGTCGACCTTACAAAAAATCGTTCTGGCCAGCAGCAATTCCGGCAAGATCAGGGAAATACAGGCGATACTGGCGAATCATCCCATCGTGCCGCAATCCGCATTCAACGTTATTGACGCCGAAGAAACCGGTTCTACATTTGTGGAAAACGCTATTATAAAAGCCAGAAATGCGGCGCTGCATTGTAAACTGCCGGCAATAGCCGATGATTCCGGATTGGTCGTTGATGCTCTGAATGGCGCGCCGGGCGTCGTTTCCGCCCGATATGCCGGAATCGACGCCAGCGATCAGGACAATGTGGACAAGCTGTTGCGGGAGCTTGAAGGCATCCCGGCTGAACTGCGCACGGCGCGCTTTATCTGCGTGATGGTATTTATGGAACATGCTCTTGATCCCTGCCCTGTAATCGCCCAAGGCATTTGGGAAGGCCGTATTTTAGATCATGCGGTCGGCGAAAACGGCTTCGGTTATGACCCGGTCTTCTGGGTGCCGGAACGGAACTGCGCATCGGCGGAATTACCTCCAGACGTTAAAAATTCGCTCAGTCACAGGGGGCAAGCGCTGAAAACGTTAACAGCGCTAATCAAGGCCAAAGAATCTGCTTAATGAATTGTCCACAAAAGGCACGAAAAACACGAACAAAACACAATTATTTTGTTTTTTCGTGCCTTTTGTGATTTTCGTGGACAAAATGATTTTTCTAAGTTGATGAACACCTTACTCCCTACCGCCAAGCAGTTCGCCAACGTCGTTACCGAGATAACCCCGCTCGGCAACGGCCTGATTAATGATACTTACTTGGTCACAACACCATCCTCTCCGTTTGTTCTGCAACGCATAAACCGCACGGTTTTTCCTGCGCCTGAGCGAATCATGGCCAACCTGATCACGCTTAGTCGGCATCTAGCGCAAAAACCCAGTGAATCGGTCAAACTGCAAATCCCGAAAATTTTAATGACCGCCGATAACAAAGCACTTTTTCAGGATGAAAACGGCGATTGCTGGCGGGCGTTGAGTTTTATAGCCAATACTGAAAGCATTGAAACCATTGGCCCTGTCGGCGACGCTGAACAGGTCGGGTTTGCGTTGGGACATTTTCACCGCCTGCTTAGCGACCTTGATCCCTCGCTGTTGCATGACACTCTGCCCGGGTTTCACATAACGCCGGGCTATTTGAAACATTACCATCAGGTAAGGCAGCAAACGGCCAACCTCGAAGATCGCTATTGCGCTGACTTTATCGCCCGGTTTCAGTCTATCTCCGATGACTTGGAATCCGCTAAACAACAAGGTTTGCTGTCCTTGCGCGTTATTCACGGTGATCCCAAATTGAATAACTTCCTGTTTGATAAACACAGCAAGAAAATCGTCAGTCTTATCGATCTGGACACCGTCAAACCGGGCCTGGTCCATTACGATATCGGCGATTGCGTGCGATCTTGCTGCCACATCTCCGAACCAACCGTGTTCGACCTGGATATTTGCGCCGCCCTGCTAAAAAGCTACCTGAGCGAAGCCGGTGCGTTCTTTACCGAGCACGATTATCACTATCTGTACCCCGCCATCCGACTAATCCCGTTCGAATTAGGGCTCCGCTTTTATACCGACTATTTGGAAGGAAACCGGTATTTCAAAGTCACGGAACCCGAGCAAAACCTCCGACGCGCTATCGGACAATTCCGGCTATGCAAAAGTATCATAGTGCAGGAACCGGCGCTTAAAAGTCTAATATCGCAATTACAGAAATAAATCCCTCTAAATCTGTGCTTGGCATTGCCGGGCATAGCCGCTTTTTGAGTATCAACTTACATAACTAAAGTTTCTGACTTAACTTTGAAACTTTTAGTATCTGCGAGCCTTTGATTAACCGCGTTTAACAGCAAAAGACAAAGATGGCTGTCGCATTGAATTTATTGATGAAAATATATTCTCGATATTCCTGCAAAATAAGAGCTTTCAGCTATTAAAAAATCAATACGTTATGCCAGCGATTAAAGCCAAAATGAATTTCGAAACTTTATAAGTCAGTTACAGCCCTCGTCGCGAGTAAACAAAACCATCTGCAACATATATTGCGAATAACATTGATTATCATTTAGCAGTTAGGTAATATATTCACTCACTCATTTTGATGTTTTTTGAGTTTGCGCCTATTTATCCGGCCTTGAGCAAACCGCCAAACAAAGGAAAATTATATGTTACGAAAAAAGCGACTTTTTATTCCGTTATCACTAGCTGTTCTTTCCAGTGGTTTTGTATCCGGCGCTGAAGGCAAGGATAAATCTGAAGACATCAAAATCTTGGACACCGTTAACATTATCGGCAGCCCTGCCGACGTAAAAGACATGCCCGCATCCGCACAGTTCATTGACACCGAACAGATACGCGACCAAAGCTATAGTGATATTAACCGTATTTTGCGACGCGCCCCCGGCGTTAATATCCGCGAAGAGGACGGCTTCGGGTTATTTCCCAATATCAGCTTTCGCGGCGTTGATACGACTCGTAGCGCCAAAATCACAGTCATGGAAGACGGCATATTGACTGCACCCGCGCCTTATTCGGCGCCGGCCGCTTATTATAATGCCGCTGGCGGACGCATGAGCGGCGTCGAAGTGTTAAAAGGCTCCAGTCAAATCGCTTACGGCCCACATATTACCGGCGGCGTACTCAACTACTTGTCGACCGCGATTCCCGATACTGGCAAGGCCTATCTTAAGACCATCTACGGCAGTTATAACGAAGTCAGAACCCACGGTTATGTCGGCGACACAGTCAAAAACGAGTACGGACGCTTCGGTTACTTAGTAGAGGGCTTTTATCGTGGCTCGGACGGCTTCAAGCACACTGATGAAACCGCCGATTTCCATAACGGCGACCAAACCGGCTTCCAACAGGTTGAGCCTATGGCACGTTTATCCTGGGAACCTAACACCGACTTATACCAAAAGCTGGAAGTCAAATTCGGCTATTCGAGCATGGATGCCGACGAAACTTATTTAGGCACCAGTGAAGCAGACTTTAGAAACGATCCCTACCGTCGCTACTCTTCATCTCGCTTCGATAACATCGACTCCAATCGCTTGGGCGGTTTTGCTCGCTATTTCGTTTCGCCAACCGATAACCTGGATATTGTCACCACCGCATACTATAGCGAATTCGACCGTAACTGGAGTAAATTGGATAGCATTACCGGCACCGGAATCAGCGGCAGCCTGTCCTCTGCATTGGCGGGAGGTAACGGAGGAAACGGTCTTGCCTGTCTTAAAGGCGATCGTGCATGTACCTTGCGGGTCAGGGACAACAATCGCAGTTATTATTTAGGCGGTGTTGAAAGCGTTGCGGATTACCGCTTTGATGTAGGCGCCACTCATCATAAATTGAACGGCGGTTTCCGTTATCACGAAGACCAGGAAACCCGCTTTCAACACGATACTACACATAACCAAGCGGCGGGCGGCACTATTACCGGCAGCACCGTTGGTGCGCCGGGTAGCCAGGATGACCGCTTAGGGCTTACCAACGCCTATGCTTTTTTCCTGAAAGACCGTATCGAATTGGGTAAGTGGGGTTTTACGCCGGGTATCCGCTACGAACATTTGAACCAAGTCTATAAAAATAACCGGGCGCCAAGCACCAACGGTTCCAGCTCACTCGACTTATACGCCGGAGGCGCGAGCTTGGACTACCGCTTTAACGAAGATTTTATGATGTTCACTAGCGCGCACCGGGGATTTTCGCCGCCAAGCCCGCAAAACTCTGTAATTGACAGGCTAAAAGAAGAAACCAGCAATGCCTACGAGTTAGGCGGCCGCTATACGCATGGCGCTTTTTCGGCGGAACTTACCGGTTTCTATACGCAGTTTGAAAACTTGCTGGTGGTAAACAATATCGGTGGAGCCGGAACAGGACAAAGCGAAAACTTCGGCATGGTTGATAGCCGAGGCGTCGAATTAGGAATGAATTACGATGCTGGGGAAGCTTTCGGCTGGGGCTTCCGTAACCCTTACTTTATATCCTTTACTTACACCGATACCGAGCAACTCAATTCCGCGGCTTCCACGGACGCCGAATCGATTTTCAGTTTCGGAGCAAAAGGCAACCGCATACCCTACATTCCTGAGTATGCGCTCAGTTTCGGCAGCGGACTGCACTTCAACAAGTGGGGCATCGATTTCACCGGCAACTACGTCGGCGAAACATTCACCAGCGCTAACAATACCGGAAGCCAATTAAACGGCGTAGGCGCGCCCGACTCCCGCTTTGGTAAAACAGATGACTACGTTATTGCCGATGTCTCTGCGTATTATAAAGTCGCCAAAGGCATAAAAATTCTCGGCGGCGTACAAAATCTATCCAACGAAGAATACTTGGTTTCCAGGCAGCCGCACGGCCCCCGTCCCGGCATGCCCATTTTTGCTTATGGCGGTTTTGAATTGGACTTCGATATCTAAGCAAACGCTGAATCTAAAGACCATAAAGGCCCATCCATTACCCAGGAAGATAATAATCTCTGGGGTAATGGATGGGCTACGCTTATCCAAACTTAAGAATTTGAAATTTTCAAAATACATCCCGCAGTTAGTCTTTAAAAAGCCTCTTACAGTTCAATAAAATGCATTGAACGACTTTGCGCTCATCGCGACGGTGAATGCTCAAGTCAAAACTTTTCCAATCTCCTCTCTGCAAATCGTTATTTCCAACCTCACTCGATGTCAGACTACGTAAGTCTACTGATTGTCTGAGTCAGCCGTTTATTCTAACCTCCTGTTTCTAGCTACCCAATCAGCTTTAAAAAGCCATGCTCGGTAATCCGAACGGTTTTTCGCTTATTAAAAAGACGATTCGACGACTCAGCTATAGGCTTATGTGGCCGAAAGATGCAGAGCAAAACTGGAACCGGAGAAACGGTAGACTTAACGAAAGCTTCAGAATCGCTGTTTAAAATTCGGGGAACGAGCGATTAGCCATCTTATGTTAGTAAATTTCATCCTCATCTTTTAAGCGCGAAAATAATATGAAAGCAAATATCGGTTTAATCGGTCTGGCGGTCATGGGGCAAAATCTGGCTCTTAATATGGACGACCATAATTTTAAAGTGGCGGTCTTTAACCGCACGACCAGCACTGTCGATGAGTTCCTGGACGGCCCGGCGCAAAACACCGAGATTATCGGCACGCACTCGCTGGAAGAGCTGGTCGACAATTTGGAATCTCCGCGCATCATTATGCTGATGGTAAAAGCGGGTGAGGTTGTCGATCAGTATATCGACAAGTTAGTGCCGCTGTTATCGGCCGGCGATATTATTGTTGACGGCGGCAACTCGCTATTCACCGATACCACCCGCCGTACACTTTCTTTAAAAGAACAAAATATTCTTTTCGTAGGCGCCGGCGTTTCCGGCGGGGAGGAAGGCGCAAGGCACGGGCCATCCATTATGCCCGGCGGCAACATAGACGCCTGGCCTATCGTCAAACCCATTTTGCAAACCATCAGCGCGCAGGTTGATGGCGAGCCTTGCTGCGAGTGGGTTGGCGATAACGGCGCCGGCCACTACGTCAAGATGGTACATAACGGTATCGAATACGGCGACATGCAACTGATCGGCGAAGCTTATCAATTGCTGTCCGACGGCTTAAGCTTGGGCGCGAATGAATTGCGCGCCATATTTGCCGCCTGGAATCAGGGCCCGCTAAGCTCTTACCTGATTGAAATTACCGCCGCCATTCTGGCCTACAAAGATAACGACGGCCAACTGCTGCTGAAAAAAATCCTCGACGCCGCCGGACAAAAAGGCACCGGCAAATGGACCGTAAACGACGCGCTGGACTTGGGCATTCCGTTGACCTTGATCGGCGAAGCAGTATTTGCCCGTAATTTGTCCGCCCAAAAAGACGAGCGGGTTAAGGCCGCGTCGATACTCCCAAAAAAGGCCCTGAGGTTTATCGGCAACAAGAAAGACATCATCAATGCCATTGGCGATGCTTTATACGCAGCCAAGATTATTTCTTACGCCCAAGGCTTTCGTTTAATGCGCGAAGCTTCGAAGGAATATAACCTGTCGCTCAATTTCGGCGAGATAGCCATGTTGTGGCGCGGCGGCTGCATTATCCGCAGCCGTTTTTTAAACGACATCAAAGAAGCCTATGACGCCGATCCCGATTTAGAAAACCTGCTGTTCGCCGATTTCTTTGCCAGTGCCATGAAGCAAGCCGATGAAGGCTGGCGCAAAGCGGTTATATTAGGTATTGAGTTAAGCATCCCGACTCCGGCTTTTTCCGCCGCGCTGGCCTTTTACGACGGCTACCGCACCGAGCGCTTGCCGGCCAATCTATTGCAAGCGCAACGGGACTATTTCGGCGCCCATACTTACGAACGCGTAGATCAACCCAGAGGCCGGTTTTTCCATACCGATTGGAGCGGGGCATGACGGTAAGACCCGCATCGGGTAAGTTATACGGCTTAAATTGCGTTAGTTAAATGTAACGGATTGATTCAATATATCAAAACGTTAGGGACGGAGTTGCAATCCCGCCCTGTTTGTAGTGATCGGCAGCAAAAAGTTCCAGAGTCCACTAGCTACATCCAAGCTACTTGCGAACCAACCTTAACAGTCTAACTTTTTAAATCCATTTAATAACTTAACTAAATCATGAACGGTAGTGCTTGGATTATCCGTTGCGGGAAATGTTATACCCTGAACAGCATCCCATGATTTAATTAACTTTTGCGCATTTTTGATAGCTGTATCTTGCTGCTCTTGATTTAGGATTAGTAACTCATTCTTTTTGTATTGATGATCTCGCTCTAATTGTTTGCAAAGCTCATCTCTATCAATAGCGGTATTTCTGTATTCAAAATGCAGTAAGTACCAAATTTCAAAACAGGGATTCGAATAAGCCACTTTAATTCCTTTACCATCAGCTTTAGCTATAGCTTGATTAAAACATTCTAAAGTATGCCCACCACCGTTAGTTCTTTCTTCATCACGATCAATGACTATCCATTGGTGATCAAAGTCTTCATAGCTTGGATGATCAAGCAGATCCTGTAAAACTCCGAGAGGATCAGTATGTTTGTGTTCGGCAATAACTAACGATGATGCAGCAATGGCATGATTTATCTTGAGATCATAAAAAATAGCATTGAAATATAAAGGTGCAGATACGCTGTCTTCACAAGCAATAAGTACCGCTTTGCGTTCATCTCGGGTATTTTTAATCCGCTCGTTGTCTTTTTTGGCTTGTTTTCTGGCTTTTTTATTGCTTTGGAAACCTTCTGCACCTTGTCTTCTCGACATTATAGCTCACCAATATAAGGCACTGCCCCGAAGCGTCCTTGTAAATAATGTTTTTCCAAGTTATCAGTTTGTCTAACATCCGTACCTTTGTTGCTTTTTCTAAACTCAAGTAGAGAATAAAGATCAGTACTTCCGTACTTATCTTTTTCAGTGAACCAAATTTGATCGCGCTCAAAAAGTCCCGGAACCGATAGCAAGTGAATATCATGGGTAACGAAGATCAGTTGCGCGTTATGTTTGTTAACCTTTTTATCATTGAACAGCTTAATAAAATATTCCGTTAGTTTCGGATGCAAGCTCGCATCAAGTTCGTCGATTAATAATATTTTGCCTTGCTCCAGCGTATCCAAAATGGGAGCGGACAGGGTAAAGAATTTTTGCGTACCTTGAGATTCATCTTCATTTAGCTCGAATAGTACTGAGCCTACTTGTTGATTTTCAGCATTAAACTTTTTATGACGGGTTTGCAATTCAATCGTAGTTAAGCCGCCTTCGATGAGGATTTTTTGTTTAACTTCTTCTGGAATCGGTGCATTTTTAATGAAATCTTGAGGTACATCTTTCTCCTCAATCGCTATTTCGTCGATACCTAAATCGGCAACCTTAATCAATTTGAACAGCTCGGATTTTGCATTAGAGTTTTCCATCCGCTCTAAAGCAACGTGAAAATAGCCTTCTTTTTTTAAGCCGTTAATTAGATTTAAATTATTAAACCATTGCAGAATTTTCTTTGAAATATCGCCATCATTTTGATCGCATTTCCAAATAAATAAATGATTGTCAGGTACTTTTAAGCCAATGCCTTCTTTGAATTTTTGTTTATTAACATAATGAAGTTTCTGTTCGTTATCGCGCTCAAATAAACGCGCTTCTTTACCATGCTCATCGCTATACAGCCATTCAGCATAAATAGTTGTGCTATCCGCTTCAAAACCATAACGATACTTAACATTCTCTAAAAAAAATACCATCTCAAAATAACTGGAAGCCTGCTCTGTTTCTGTATTTAAACGAAAAAAATCGTGCGGCAAATGATCAGTCGATTGGGTAATTTTCGGTCTATTTAAAACTAAATTTCTCATAAAACCTATGGCACGTAAGACATTGCTTTTGCCACTGGCATTAGCGCCATAAATCACTATGTTATTAAGTAAGTGATAATTTCTTACTTGAAAGCTGTGTGTGCTTTCTTTGTTAGAAGCGGTATTCATACTCAAAGTAATAGTATCTTTGATAGAACGAAAATTGTTAACGCTAAATTCCAGTAGCATAAATACCTTAAATTAAATAATAGACACGTTTTTTGTAATTTTTATACAAAAAGCAGCACAAAGCAAGAGAATTACTTTAATTTATCCTAGGGAAGCGCTGAACAAATCGGTTTCCAGATACAATTGCCCCAGACAAGCTGATTTTTTCAAGAATCGCCGCTTAGCAACACCTACATAAATGGCGTTTTTAACCCTTTTCCCGATTTGTCTTCTTCAT